>UMKQ01071569.1_pt1 | contig 69898 bp, 59 predicted proteins | sample 1966371 | NCBI WGS metagenome assembly UMKQ01 (sample SAMEA4836180, study PRJEB28245) | human gut metagenome | biome: gut microbiome; material: fecal sample | place: Denmark | collected 2008
GACCGGCAGGACGACGGTTCTTTCGTCTTTTCCGGCATAGACGGCAGCGAAGCGGAGGCGTTGGTCTCCATCCCCGAAAAAACGGAGGGCGGGCAAGACCGCAAGGGCAGCAAAAGTTCGTATGACAACAGCCTGCAGGCTATGATACTCTCGTTCGACCTCTCTCGCTCCACCCCTATGGATGCCATGAACTTTATAGACCTGCTGCAAAAGAGGATTTACGATACAGATGTTTAATATGACCTTGTTATATATGAACAGAAACATACCCCTGCAAGCTAAAATCCTCTTCGGCTATATGATGTTAATGGCGGTCATCATCAGCATGGCCGCTATTCTTTTCCATGAACACGCACGCCTTCGGAAAATCGAGGCCGACACCTACGAAATCAGACAGGCACGCCGTGACATATCCGAGATACACCGCAACATCACGGTACTCGCCTCATTGGGCGAGAGCGTCATCGCTTGGGAGGATGAGGACTACCATGCCTACCAAACGAGACGGCTGAGGGTGGACAGCCTGCTGCAAATGCTGCAAACGAACCATAGCTACATATTCGGTCTGTCGCAGATAGATACCCTGCAACAGTTGTTGGCGGACAAGGAGACACACCTGCACCAAATCATGCAGGTGTTCCACCGGCAGGACAAAGCCGACAGCCTGCTGGTGAACCATCTGCCAGAAGCTGCAAGGCAAGCGACACAGACCCGTACCGTCGTGCAGAAGAAGAAAGGCATAGCCGGATGGTTCGGCGGCAAGGAAACGGTGCAAGTGCCCGCCTCGTCCGACAAGCTCCGCTCGCTGAACGAACAGCTTATCGCCCTGCAAGCGGAGCGGATACGCAACATGGAGAATTACACCGACAGCCTGCGCATCCGCAACAGGGAACTGAACCGCAAACTGTTCGCCCTGCTCGGTAACATCAGCGACCATGCACAAGCCGCCTTCCGGGACAGGGAAGAGCAGATAGCCCAAGCGCACCAACGCTCCACCTCCATCATCACCGGGCTGATCATCGCCGCCATCCTCCTGCTGGTGTTCTCGTACCTGATTATCCAGAAACATCTGAAACGGGATTCGCTGCTCAGGAAAAAGATGGAGGGTGTCATTGACCGGAATAATGAACTGCTGGAAACGCGTAAAAACGTCATACTTACTATCTCGCATGACATACGCGGCCCCCTGAACATCATTTACGGATATGTCGAACTGGCAAAAGATACCCGGGACAGGAAACGCAGGAATCACCATTTGGAAAATATCGAAACGGAGTGCAAACATATCCTGCACCTGCTGAACAATCTGCTGGACGTGTACCGCCTGAACGAGTCCAAGGAAACCTGCAACAATGTACCGTTCAACCTTAATGATCTGTTGGAACGTATTGTGACCGGATTTTCACATATTGCCAATAATAAGGGAATCATATTCCACCATGATTCCCAAAATACGGATGTCGTACTGTGCGGTGACATGGATCGTATCTCTCAAATTATAGACAATCTACTGACGAATGCTGTGAAGTTTACAAACGCCGGTATGATACAGTTCAATGTCCGATATGAAAATGGAATGCTTTATATAGAAATAAAGGATACGGGAATCGGTATGGATCAAGACACCGTTTCGCGTATCTTCCGTCCGTTTGAACGCCTGTCGTCTGAGGCGAATGCCGAAGGTTTCGGGTTGGGCTTGCCCATCACAAAAGGATTGGTCAAACTTTTAGGAGGCAGCATTGATGTGGAAAGTAAAATCGGGCATGGCAGCACATTTCGTGTATCCCTGCCGTTAGCGGTTTCCAATGAGAAAATCAATAGTGAAGCGTCGGCAGTTCCGCAAGACCGTCTGCCATTGCCACAGCGCGTACTTGTTATAGACAATGACACATTACAACTGGAAATAGCCAAGGAAATGCTTGAACGCAACGGAGTATCGTGTACCACCTGTTCCAATGCCAAAGAACTGGTCAATGAGATGCGCAGGCAGGATTACGACTTGCTGCTAAGCGACATACAGATGCCGGAAACCAACGGTTTTGAAATTCTGGCATTGCTTCGCAAATCCAGCATCGGAAATTCACACACAATTCCGATAGTAGCCATGACTGCACGAGGAGAAGGAGAAAAAGAGGCATTCATAAAGGGCGGATTCACGGACTCCATCCACAAGCCGTTTTCCATGAGAGAACTGTTGGATATGGTCTCTTCTGTGGTGTCACGCGATGTGGAAGAGTCACATACACCGGATTTTGCCACGTTCACGGCAGATGTGCTTGATAAAAGAGAACTGCTAAGAACTTTCATTATCCAGTCCGAACAAAATATGGCAGACTTGCAATCGGCAATAAAGACAGGGGACATTGAAAAGCTCCATGACATAGCCCACGAGATAAAGCCCTCGTTGGAGTTGTTACGGGCCGATGCTCCACTGGTAAAACTCCGCACCACGTTAAACGATTCTGCATGCGATATGAATACCGTCAATGAACAGGTGAAGCTGCTGATAGGACACATCTCCGGACTTATAACAGAAGCTGAAAAGGAAATAAAGAAAATGAGCGATGAAACAGAAGGTACTGATAGTTGAAGACAATATAAGTTTGTCACAACGCCAGAAAGACTGGCTTGAACAGGCGGGGTACGATGTAATGACCGCCATGCGTGAACCGGCCGCACGTGCATTGATACGCAAGCATCGGTTCGACTTCATATTGTCCGATGTGCGCTTGCCTGAAGGTGACGGAATATCGCTTTTAGAGTGGCTCACAAAAGAGAAGAAAGACATTCCATTCATAGTGACAACGGAATACGGGTCTATACCGGATGCGGTACGCGCCATCAAGTTGGGGGCAAAAGACTATCTGCCCAAGCCGGTACACCGGGAACACCTGCTTGAACTGGCGGAAGAGATATTCCGTCCGCTCGCGACTGTCCGCACGAAACCGAAAGACCTGTTCAGACGTACCTGCCCTAAAATACTTGAGGTGGAGAGATACGCGAGGATAGTAGCCCCGTCGGATATGTCGGTGCTGATACTCGGTGCCAACGGTACCGGCAAGGAGTCCGTGGCACAGGGCATTCACGCGAACAGCGGACGTGACGGCAAGTTTGTAGCGGTCAATTGCGGAGCGTTGCCACGCGAACTTGCGGCATCCCTCCTGTTCGGACACGAGAAAGGCGCCTTCACCGGTGCGGATACGGCAAAGAACGGATATTTCGACATGGCAAAAGGCGGTACGCTCTTCCTGGATGAAATCGGCACGATGCCTATTGACATACAGTCCATGCTCCTTAGAGTGTTGCAGGAGAATACCTATACCCCTATCGGCAGCGACAGGGAGCGGATGGCAGACGTGCGGATTGTGGCGGCAACGAATGAAAATCTGGAACGGGCCATCAAGGAAGGACGATTCCGGGAAGACCTGTACCACCGTCTGGCAGAGATGGAAATCAGGATGCCATCTTTGGCCGAGTGTGCTGATGACATTTTGCCTTTGGCGGAATTTTTCCGTGAACGGTTTTCCAAAGAACTTAAGAAAGAGACAAAAGGCTTTTCAAAAGATGCCATATACCGACTTCGTTCTTATCGTTGGCCGGGCAATGTCAGGGAATTGCAGAACCGGATCAAACGGGCGGTGTTGCTTACGGAAACCCCTGTATTGGAGTTGCCGGACTTGAACGCAGACAGTCAGACTGATATTCGGATTACGGAGAAAACTCCGGACATATTGCCTTTGAAAGACGAAAACAGCGAGAGGGAAGCCATTGCAAATGCCCTTCAAGCGTGCAACGGGCATCGTGAACAGACCGCACGATTGTTGAATGTAAACTCTTCAACACTGTACCGGAAGATGAAGAAATACGGGATAAGATAATCCCCGATATTCTATCTATTTCCGGCAACAGTGTTGACACAGAATATATTGAAATGATTTTTCAATCCGACTGAAATTTTGTAAATTTGCAAAAGATTTGGCAGGGTATAGCCTTGCCGGTCTGAAACATAGAAGAAAACCGGTGGAGGGAAAACCCCTCTGCTGATTATATAACATAAGAGCGCAAGCTTCTCGGACAGAAATCTGGTAAATTGACGTTAAAGGAGAATGATTGCGTAATGCTTATGCTATGCTCTGTCATAGCGTGGTGTTGCGTGTTCTCCTTTAGGCTTTACCAGAGCCTCTGTCTGAGTGCGTGGCTACCACGCTTCTTTTTTTAGACGGACAGGTATGGCTAGAATACAAATCATAACGGCAGTGACATTGGACGGTTATCTTCCCGACCCGAATGAAGAGTTGTTGCAATGGGTGAAGACGGACAGCCAAGGTTTCCCGTTCTGGCACGAGAGGAGTACCTTCACGCTGTTTCCCGGCTATCCCATGCTGGACTTGATTTGTGAAAAGGACGAGAAACCGGACTCCTTTACCTTTACCTCAGAAATATCCGACCCAAAGAGCCTTGACTTGCTACACGGGCTTTCCATCTACCACCTCATTGACGAAATCATCATCTACATTCTTCCTCTGACAACAGGCAACGGTACGGACTGCCTGCATCGACTTCCGGTCAATCGTTGGAAACTTTACAGGACAGTTGCTTTCAAAAACGGGATTGTCCGTCTCATTTATCGCAAATCCTCGCGATAGTCCATTGCATCCTGCAAGGAAATCTTGCAATTTGCAAGATTCGCCATTTATTCATTTTTACAGCCTCAGATTTTTATTTCACTGATATACAATGTTATATCAGTTCCTCTTGGTGTCTATCGGTGTCATTGGTACGCTGTTGGCCTTATAATATGATATAACCTGTTGCGCAACAAGGTGTAAGCAAACGATAAGTTACACTTAAAACAGATTACTCATGTTACAGATAAACAGCGAGATGTTCGCCCAAATCATGGAACGGTTCGACAGGATAGAGCGGGCATTGGAGCGTATGAACAAGCTGAAGGAATGCCTGGACGGCGACACGCTCTTGGACAACTACGACCTGTGCCGGCTGCTCGGCATCACCAAACGCACGCTGGCGCGTTACCGCCAGAAGAAGCTCGTGACCTATTACATGATTGACGGGAGAACCTACTACAAGGCATCCGAAGTGGAGGCGTTCCTCAACCAAAAGGGCAAGTCATTGCCGGCGAGGTTCAGACATCAGCCAAATGTTTAATTAAAATGAAGCAAGGATTATGGAAATAATATGTGTTGACAAACAGACTTTTGAAGAATTGCGTGTCCGGTTCTGTGATTTTGAGGAACGGATGACGCGGGTATGCCGTCCGGCCGAGGACCTCGGCTTGAAAAACTGGCTGGATAATCAGGAGGTGTGCGATGTGCTTCGCATCAACAAGAAGACACTACAGGTATATCGCAACAAAGGGATATTGCCTTTCAGCCGTATCAAGAACAAGCTGTTCTACAAGCCTGAAGACGTACAGAGATTGTTGGATTTGAATTATCACCCTTTAATAAAAAGCAGATTATGAGCTATCATTTCTTGGACGACAAAGACCCTCGGATCGACGTGATGTTTCAAGGGCTGGAAAAAATGGAGAAGATGCTCTCCGTGATTGAGAAGATGCCGAAATCCCTCTTTAACGGTGAGCGCTTCCTCACTGACGAGGAACTCTCCAAAGTCCTGCGGGTAAGCAGGCGCACATTGCAGGAGTACCGGACATTCGGGGTGGTTCCTTATTACATGGTGCAGGGCAAGACTCTGTATAAGGAATCGGATATTCTGAAGATACTGGAGGATTCCTACAAGCGTTGCCGGGAAGAACAACGATGGGTATAGCATCGTTCACTAAAAGAGACGGAGAAATGATTTCCTTTTTACAAAGGGCATTTCTCCGTTTTTATTTTATGCCATTTCAGACTTTCTTCCCCGTTTTTTCTTGACGATGAAATCTTCTTCGCAAAGCTGTATCTGTTTTCCGAAACCTGTGGACTTTAGCCGTTTCATATCCTCGTCCACTTTGGTGTCCGTTACTTGGGCATACAGCTGGGTGGTGGAAATGGAGTTGTGTCCCATCATGCGGCTGACCGTCTCTATCGGCACACCGAGCGAGAGGGTGATGTGGGTCCCGAAATTATGCCTGGCCTGATGGTAGGTCAAATCAAAGCCATATACCTGTCCCAGCTCTCGTGTCAATGTTATAAAATATCCACGATTGTAAACATTGAATACCTTGTCCCCGGTTCTTTGGCTACGATATTTCTCGATGATTTGAAGGGGAATATCCAACAGGCGGACAGACGAAAGCGTATCCGTCTTTTGCCTGTGGATGTGAATCCACCATGTGCCGTCCTCAGCCTGCGTGACATCATTGACCGACAGTTTTTTCAAGTCCGCATACGCCAATCCGGTAAATGTCGAGAAAATGAACATATCCCTTACGAATTGCAGTTGAGGCTTCTCCACCGGGGTGGTCATCAGTGTCTTCAAGTCCTCCAATTTCATGTGCCGGCTTTTTCTTTTTGGCAGTTCGGGATGCAGGCGGCAGTAAGGGTCACGGCGCAATGTCCCCTGGCTGACCGCCCGCATTGTCAGCTTCTTCAGGCGGTACAGGTGTTCATGTACGGTCTTGGGTTTTTGGTTGCGGTTCGTGCGCAGGAACAACTCGAAGTCGTCATAAAACGCACGGTCAAGGCTTCTCAATGTCACGTCCTCCACGCCTTTCTTCTCCTGAACAAAAGCGGAAAGGTGCTTGTAGGAACGCTTGTAGGAGTCGTATGTTTCCTGTATGCGGTCTATCCCGATACGCTTCTTGAACTCCTCGTTATGCTCCCTGAACAAGGCAAGCAGGGTAAGTGGTTTCTGCCCGATGCCTTTGACTGCATTCTTGACAAGTTCCGCTGTAATGAACCCCAGACTGTTCTTTATCCTGTCGTAATGTCCGGTTATCTCGTCTGTCAGGTCATCTATGGCGCGGTTCACCGTAACTGCATTTTCACTCCGTCCGTCGGCGCGTCCTTTGTCGGGATTCCAAATAGAGGGATTGACGGATACTTTGGTTCCTATCTGTGCCCATTCGGCATCGATGCTTACCTTGCACAATAACTGGCACATTCCGTCCTTGCGGACTTTCGTGCGGTTTATATAGAACAATACGGCAAATGTACTACGCCGCTTGATATTCTGGTTTTCTATATTCTTTTCCATGTTCTTGTTTTTTTAAGAGGTAATCAAATCACGACGGAAAAACGTTCCGATATTTTCCGGTTCAAAGTCCTTGTGTCGGAATCAATCTTGTCATCGGTCACTTTCGCGTAAATACGTGTGGTTTCAATCCGGCTATGTCCGAGCATTTTGCTGACGGTTTCAAGAGGAACCCCATGCGAAAGGGTGATTTCCGTGGCGTAGGTGTGCCTGGCCACGTGAAATACCAGCGGACGGTTGATGTTGCAAATCCGGGCAATCTCTTTCAGGTAGAGATTCATGTTGGAATTACAATACATCGGTAGCAGCCTGTTATCAGAAACGGCATCACTGTACTTTTTCAGAATCTGTAACGGCAAGTCCAACAAGGGGATTTCAAATTCTATCTTGGTCTTCTGGCGGGCACTTTTAATCCACCATGTGCCGTCTTCCGCAAGCGACAGGTTTTCTTTTGTCAGCGAGCGCATATCCCTGTATGAAATGCCGGTGAAGCAGGAAAACAGGAACATGTCACGGACAAGGTAAAGTGTCTGCCTATGGAGCGGAGTGGTCATAAGCCGTTGCAGCTCTTCATCGGTAAGATACTTCTGCACCGCTTTCGGACGAACCGGCTCGTAACCCATGAACGGATAAACGGTAATGATACCGTCAGCGATAGCCTCACCCACGATGGTTTTCAGTTGGACGGTCAGGTTGATGACGGTTCCGGGAGCGAGATTGCGTTCGGTACGAAGGTACAGGTCGTATTTGTCGATGAAGGAGCGGTCCAATGCCGAGAAAGGAATATCCGTTAGCCTGTATTTTTCTTGCAGAAACTTCTCAATGTGCCTATAGGCATTGCGGTATGCCTGCAAACTTTTGGCTGTGCGGTTGACTCCAACTCGCTTTTCAAAGTTGTTGATGAATTGCCTGAAATAGCTCAACAGTGTTTTCTGCCCGCTTGCCATTCCAAGCAAAATGCTTTTCACTTCCTCAGCGGTCACACCGTCACGGACGGCAGACTGCTCGTTATAGATACTCAACGCCACCGCACGGATCTCATCCAGCCGGTTGTTGATTTCCTTTGCCGTCACACTCTTGCCAGACGCACGCCCCGAAGTCCATCGGGATTGCGGCACTTTCATCTTCACGCTGAATGCCGCTTCAGAGTATTTTCCGATGTTCAACTTAGCCATTACCGGACATTCGCCATTGGCATCCGCCTCGCTCTTTTTCAGGTAGAACGACACCTTTACATTTGCCTGATTCATAACCTATTCCTTTGTTTGCAAAATTATTATATAGCGAGCAAATGAATGGCATGAAAAATATAGCGGAATATAGAAAAAGCCCCCTTGACTTCCAATCTGAGACTGTATTTTTTCCTGATACGGAAAATTTTGACTAACTTTGCATTAGCAAAAAACAGACAGAACAGCGTTCTTGCGGTGGTGAACAGGGGTAGAAAAACAGTTTTGGAAGTAAATTTCATACCTATTTTCAATCCCGAAAAGGCAACGGATAAGTAGCGATTTGTTTGCCTAACTCCCCAAAAACAGGTCAAAAACCTCAAATGGAAGAATGTGGAACAAAACGACTTATCCCTTTCTCGTCCAAGCACTTTGCATTATTCCTCTGAAATCCATCCGTATGTGAGCGAGTTTGCGTATCTTTGTTTGTATGGAAAAATTTGAAGTAAACATATTGGGATGCGGGTCTGCCCTGCCGACTACACGACACATGGCAACCTCACAAGTAGTGAACATCCGGGAAAAACTATTCATGATAGATTGTGGAGAAGGTGCACAGGTACAATTACGGCGTTCACGACTAAAGTTCAGCCGCCTGAACCATATATTCATTTCACATCTGCACGGAGACCATTGCTTTGGTCTGATGGGACTTATATCGACATTCGGCATGCTGGAACGCACAGCCGACTTACATATTTACTGCCATCCCGAACTGGAAAGACTGCTCACCCCACACATTGACTTTTTTTGCAAAGGCATGCCCTATAACGTCATCTTTCATACTTTCAACCCGAAAGAACAGCAAATTATATACGACGACCGTTCTGTCACGGTAGAAACCATTCCTCTACGACACCGATTGCCGACGTGCGGCTTCCTTTTTCGCGAAAAGCCTACACCCAATCATATAAAGCGTGATATGATAGACTTTTACAAAATCCCGATATGCATGATTAATCGCATAAAGAATGGAGAAGATTATACCACAGAAGAAGGAACAGTCATTCCCAACGAACGCCTGACCATTCCTTCCGATCCTCCCCGTTCGTACGCATACTGCTCGGATACCTCCTATCTGCCACGCATTACCGAACAGATAAAAGGCGTAAATCTTCTGTTCCACGAGGCTACTTTCGCCAATACGGAAGCAGCTCGTGCCCGCCAGACTATGCACTCCACTGCCGGACAGGCGGCAACCATTGCCCGCGATGCAGAAGTAAAACGGCTGGTTATCGGACATTTTTCGGCCAGATACGAAGACGAAGGGCCTTTGCTACAGGAAGCCCAAGCCATCTTTCCCAATACAATATTGGCACAAGAAAACATGAATATCACTTTGTAAAAGAAAGAAGTTAATAAAACTCAACCGACTTAAACCCTGTGGCAACATACCAATCTAAAAATAACGGAAACAAAGAAGTTAAAAGAATATGAATACATACAACGAGGAAGATGTAATCGACCGACTACAATATCCGGAAACGCAGCGCGAGGCTTTTGGAGAAGTAGTTAAAGCCTACAGCGAACAACTGTACTGGCAAATCAGGCGAATGGTCCTCTCACACGACGATGCAAACGATTTACTGCAAAATACTTTCATCAAGGCATGGAGTAACCTGAATTATTTCAGGGGAGAAGCCAAGCTTTCTACCTGGCTATACCGTATTGCTCTGAACGAAAGTCTGAATTTCCTGAACAAACAACGCGCACAGAATCAACTTTCCATCGACGATGCAGAAGCAGTTGCACTGAACAAGCTGGAAAGTGACCCTTACTTTGACGGCGACCAGACACAACTATTGTTCGAGAAGGCTATTCAAACCCTACCCGAAAAACAACGTATGGTCTTCAACCTGAAGTACTTTCAGGAAATGAAATATGAAGAGATATCCGAAATTCTGGGAACCAGCGTAGGAGCCCTCAAGGCTTCATACCATCATGCCGTAAAAAAAATAGAAGAATTTTTAAGCCAAAACGATTAAACCTTATGAGCAAACAGCTATCTAAGAAAATAAAGGAGGATAACATACTATGAAGGAAGATAAAGATTTACTAAGCAAATATGGAAGAAAGAACCCTTTCACCGTTCCCGAAGGATATTTTCAGGACTTCAACGAAAGGCTGATGGAGCAACTTCCTGAAAAAGAAGTTATGCCCGAACCCGAAATCAAAATATGGGATCGCATTAAACCGTGGATATACATGGCTGCCATGTTCGTAGGATTAATGTTTACCGTCCGTGCCTTTATGGGAGGACAACAACACACTCAGAATGCAGAAACTGAAATAGGAGGCTATACCGAAATACCCGATGAATACATCGATCCGATCGTAAACCAAACAATGATGGACGATTATGAGCTATATCGCTATCTGACTGATGCCGAAACTAATATTTACAATTAAAATAAGCTGAACTGAGATGAAAAAACTATTTTATATACTTGCCCTACTCATTGGCTTTTGCGGCAGCTTGCAAGCACAAAAGGCCCAATTGAGCAAAGAAGAATTCCGCAAGGTACAAGAAAAGTTCATTACCGAAAAAGCAAACCTTACAGCCAAAGAAGCAAAACAATTCTTCCCGCTCTATTTCGAGTTGCAGGACAAGAAAACATCCCTCAACAAAGAAGCCTGGCATAAAATCAGAAAAGGGAAACAAGAAAACGTAAGTGAAGAAGAATACAACGAAATCGTAGAAGATATAGTACAGACACGAATCCAAATCGACCAGCTCGACTTAGATTACGTCCGGAAATACAAGAAATTCCTCACTGCCAAGAAAATCTATGAAATACAACGGGCAGAAATGAAATTCCATAGAGAACTCCTCAAGCCCAAGAAGAAAAAATAAACCAAATGAAAAGACCGGATTCAGGCATTATATCGTGCCCCAATCCGGTCTTTCCATTTCATTCAGCAACAAATTCCTTCGTTACAGTCCTTTTTGCTTGGCTTCGTTCCATAGAGCATCCATTTCTTCCAGCGACATATCGTGCAGATTTTTCCCCTGCTTAATTGTATGCTCCTCCAGATAATTGAAACGACGGATAAACTTCTGGTTTGTATGCTCCAGCGCATTATCCGGATTAATCTTATACAAACGAGCCGCATTGATCAGGCTGAACATCACATCTCCAAATTCGGCTTCTGCTTTCTCCTTATCCATGGTAGCCACCTCAGCCTCAAACTCACCGATTTCTTCCTTTACCTTGCTCCACACCTGTTCACGTTCTTCCCAGTCGAAACCAACATTACGAGCCTTATCCTGTATACGATAAGCCTTGATCAGTGAAGGAAGCGCATCAGGCACCCCACTCAGTACCGACTTGTTTCCATCTTTTTCCTTCAGCTTTATCTGTTCCCAGTTCTCCGATACCTGCTCAGCCGTATCAGCCTTGACCTCACCAAACACATGAGGATGACGGAATATCAGCTTATCACAAAGTTTATCGCATACATCTTTTATATCGAATGCACCGGTTTCACTGCCAATTTTAGCATAAAACACCACATGCAACAGTACATCCCCCAGCTCCTTGCAGATATTTTTCTGGTCATTCTTCATCAAGGCATCACACAGCTCGTACACTTCTTCTATCGTATTGGGGCGCAAACTTTCGTTGGTCTGTTTCCTGTCCCACGGGCATTTTACTCGTAACTCGTCAAGCACGTCAAGCAACCGCCCGAATGCTTCCATCTGTTCTTTTCTTGTATACATATACAGTTTTTCTATTTTTAGCAGACAAAATTACAAATAAATTGGATTTTCTCACAAAAAATACTATTTTTGTAATAGATTGATAAGAAATATATTTTCAAGTCGACCCTTAATTAACCAACAAAAAATACACAATTATGAATACACAAAGCATTGCAGAATGTGCAAAAGCAGTATGGCGTCTGCTGCACGGAGATAACAGAAAATGGGAGTATCAGGAACTGAAAAAAGCAACCGGACTACGTGACAGGGATTTGAATGCCGCTATCGGCTGGCTGGCCTGTGAAGGAAAAATCCAGTTTGACGAAAGTATGCAAGGACAACATACTGCATTATATATCGAATTGAGCTATTATATCGGATAGCACAAAAAAAATGCGTTGTAACCCCGGTCCTATTTTCTCCGGGCGTTTCAACGCATTTTTAGAAACTTCAAGATCTTACTTATTTCAACTTGATAAATAATTCGCCTTCAACTTCGCTTGTTTCAATCTTGTCTTCTCTCAATAACCAACCCAATCCGAGGAACAAATCTTTATCCGCTCTCAGTTTAGCGGCTTTCTTAAGTCCCTTCTGAGTCATTCCTTCATTTCCATTTAGTGCTTCCCAGATTTGTCCGGCGATAGCACCTGCTTTTTCTTGTAACATAGTTCTCTACTTTAAAAACTGTAATATTTTGACTTCTCCAACCTGAGAAGTGTTTGTGTGCATTGCAATGCAAATTTAACGAAAAAAAGCGTGAGGCGTTTTTTTTATGGAAAAATATTTTGAATTCGACCTTTTTTTATTCAAAAAAAACTATTTCTGCATCAAACATATGACATTTTATCTGAAAATATAGATATTACGTCGGCAGAAAAATGCACAGACTCCCTGAAAAAGCCATCATTTTTTGTACAAAAAAAATAAGTTTTTGTACAAAAAATAAAAAAACATCTCGACAAATTACCCCGATTGCCGGCAGAGAAAAAAAGAAAGCTCTTCACTTCTTTCACCCAACACGAGCCTGCACAAGGCTAATGGTGAAAGGAGCGAAGAGCCACAACAGCGTAAAATCCGCTTAAAGTTTGCCTTCTTTTTCCAGAAAGTCGCCAAACAGACGGGCTGCCGTTTCTACCATCCGGGCACACGGACGCTTGGCATAATACTGTGCCGTACGTGCTTCGGGAGTAGAAACAACCGGTTCTTTCTTCGAAAGTCCCAGCAGATCGGCACAACGCAGGGCACCTGTTTCCTGACGGAACTTCTCGGCCAGCTCCTGTACCAGCGCATAATTGGCAGCTTTACCTTCACGGTCTGCCCCTTCGAGAGCACAACGTTCCAGTCCGGCCAGCAGAAACATTCCACATGCAGCTCCACACGTTTCGCGCATCCGGCCAATTCCACCACCAAACGAAGCAGCCATGTGTAAGGCCTGCTCGTGAGTAAATCCATACAAATCGGCATACGCAGCGACCACCGACTGCGAACAGTTATACCCTTCTTTAAAGAAAGCTACGGCTTTCTGTATACGTTCTTCTTTTGTCATATATCAAGTACATTATTAATAGTATTTCCTTCCATCCATGCTTTCAGGTTCTCCACCGCCTGATTCATCAACCGCGTACGCGACTCACGGGTTGCCCACGCTATATGAGGAGTAATAAAGCAGTTCTTCAACTTCAGCAACGGATTGCCTGTAGAAGGCGGTTCCGAGGAAAGCACATCCAGTCCGGCTCCCAGCAGTTTGCCGCTCAACAAAGCCCGCTCCAATGCTTTTTCATCTATCAGTCCGCCACGGCTTGTATTAATCAGAATAGCTCCCTGCTTCATCAGCGAAAGACGAAACGAATTGACCATTTCTTTATTCTCCGAAGTCAGCGGACAATGCAAACTTACTACATCACTCAACGAAAACAGCTCGTTCAGCGTCACTTTCTGATACTTTTTCGGGAGCGCCTTCTTCGACTTGCTGGTAAACACCAGAATATCCATTCCCAATGCCTCGGCTATCCGTGCCGTAGCCTGTCCCGTATTTCCAAAGCCAACAATACCCATTTTCTTTCCCGCCAGTTCAACCAGCGGAGTATTCCAGTAACAAAAATCCGACTGCGCACTCCATACTCCGTTCTGAACCTCGTTGGCATAATGTGCCACCTGCTGCGTAATATTCAAAAGATGAGCAATCGCCATCTGGGCAACCGAAAGCGTACTGTAAGCCGGAATATTCGTTACCACAATTTCCTGCTGACGCGCCACATCCAGATCGACTACATTATATCCGGTTGCCAAGATTCCTATATACTTTAACTTAGGCAACTGCTTCAAAATAAATCCATTCAGCACCGTCTTGTTGGTCAGCACCACGTCAGCATCCTCAGCCCGACGCACGACCTCTAACTGTGAAGTACGGTCGTGTACCACAACTTCTCCCAGTTCCTCCAGTTCTTCCCATCTTCTTTCACCCGGATTCAGTGTATAAGCATCCAATACAACTATCTTCATATGCATCACATTCTTGTTTATTCTTTAAACCGATCGCCCCATAACTGTATCATCCGCTCTTTCAGTTTTGCTTCCGAAGCATTTTCCTGTGCATGCCAGAGGCGTTGCTGCTGCACTTCATCGGGTAAAAACTGCTGCCGTACAAAGTTACCTTTATAAGCATGAGCATACTTATAGTCCTTGCCATATCCCAATTGCTTCATCAGCTTGGTCGGTGCATTGCGCAAGTGCAGCGGAACCGGAAGGTTTCCTGTCTGCTGTACCAGCTCGAGTGCAGAATTGATTCCTGCATATGCCGAATTACTTTTCGGACTCGTAGCCAAGTAAACCGTAGCCTCAGCCAGCGGAATACGGCCTTCGGGCCATCCTATCTTCATCACGGCATCGAAGGCAGCATTTGCCAGAAGCAGTGCATTGGGATTGGCCAATCCGATATCTTCCGAAGCAGAAATGACCAGACGCCGGGCAATGAAAGCAGGGTCTTCCCCACCTTCTACCATACGCGCCAGCCAATACAACGCCCCGTCCGGATCGCTTCCCCGGATAGACTTGATAAAAGCAGAAATAATATCATAGTGCATTTCCCCGTCCTTGTCGTAAGCCAGCGGATTCTGCTGCAAGCGCTCCACTACTTTCTCATCAGTAATGACTACCGGAACCGCATCATCTGCTTCTACCACCAGCTCCAATATATTGAGCAGTTTTCGGGCATCTCCTCCCGAATAACGCAGCATGGCATCCGTTTCACGCAATTCCACCTGCTTCTCCTTCAATATAGCATCTGTAGTTATCGCATGATGCAGCAATTCGAGCAAGTCATCCTTTTCAAGCGACTTCAACACATAAAGCTGGCAGCGTGAAAGCAGCGGACGGATGACTTCGAACGAAGGATTCTCGGTGGTTGCTCCTATCAGGGTAACCACTCCCGTTTCAACAGCTCCCAGCAATGAATCCTGCTGCGACTTGCTGAACCGGTGTATTTCATCAATGAAAAGAATCGGACTCTGCTGCGAGAAGAAACGGTTACTCTTTGCCTTGTCGATTACATCGCGCACATCCTTCACTCCCGATGTCACAGCACTCAATGTATAAAAAGGAGTTTCCAGGCGATTGGCAATAATCTTTGCCAGCGTAGTCTTCCCTACGCCCGGAGGCCCCCACAATATAAAAGAAGATATGCGGCCGGAGTCAATCATCCGTCTCAACACCGCTCCTTCTCCTACCAGATGTTTTTGCCCTATGTAGTCGTCCAGTGTTTTCGGACGCATACGTTCAGCCAACGGTTGAGCCATAATATTCTATTTTTTGGAAGTTCTTGTTTATTGTATCTTGCATTATGTTGAGAAAAGTTTTCAAAAATAATGAAACTCGTCCAAATACGTATGGATTTAGAAAGAATATTCACCGACACTTCGAGTTATCGGATAGAAACGCCCCCAAAATCCCTCTGTCGTCTTCACACAAAAATTCAAGGATTTTTTTATTTCTTATATAAAAAAGCTGAACGGAACCAGCCCCAATGGAATAGCAGTAAAAGAAATCTTCGCTTAAAAGCTCACAAAAAGGCAATAAAAAAAGCCTCTTTTCACAAAGAAGCTTTTTTAAGTTTTCAATAGGTATTAGTTTTTTTTAAGGTAAAAAGATTGTTTTCAGGATAACGCTACAAAGATGCGGGCTTTTTTTGAACTAAACAAATAAAAAACTATGTCTTAAAACATGTTTAGCGTTTTTCTTTGCTAACATTCTGTCAAGTCCTCATTCTTTAATAGTATTACAAAGATAAGAAATATTTCTTAAAACAGAACGACAACAAGAGTTTTTCTACATTTTGTATACAATATTATTATTCAGTACTTTTTACAAATTATCTGAAATTTCTTGTAAAACAGATTTTGTCAGTACTTTTTCACGTTTCCAAGCTCTTATAGTCTGTTGGTTTACACGCAGAACAGTCTGTGATTTTTTTCCCTGCATACAGCATCTTTTTTTGAATAGTCACTCTATCCCCTCTCGCCCCCTACAGAAGTTATTTTATAATTTAACCGTTAGTATCATCTTCCTTTTATAGGTAGTTCAGGAAAGAATCATTATTTTTGCAAACAAAAGTGTAAAACGAAAACGCTATGACAGAAATGAAAGTAACGGAAAGTTCTGAAAAGAAAAGTCTGAACTTTATTGAGCAAATTGTAGAAAAAGATTTAAAGGAGGGAAAAAACGGAGGAAGAATACAAACCCGCTTCCCGCCTGAACCAAACGGATATTTACACATTGGCCATGCTAAGGCCATCTGCATGGACTTCGGTATCGCCCAGAAATATGGAGGTGTATGCAATCTGCGCTTCGATGATACCAACCCTACCAAAGAAGATGTAGAATATGTAGAAGCCATAAAAGAAGACATACAGTGGCTGGGCTACCAGTGGGGACACGAATATTATGCTTCCGATTACTTCCAGCAGTTGTGGGACTTTGCTATTCGCCTCATCAAAGAAGGAAAGGCGTATGTTGACGAACAGACTTCGGAAGAAATTGCTGCCCAAAAAGGTACTCCTACACAGCCCGGAGTAGAAAGCCCATACCGTAACCGCCCGATAGAAGAAAGCCTTGCCTTGTTCGAAAAAATGAACAACGGTGAAATAGAAGAAGGTAAAATGGTACTTCGCGCCAAAATCGATATGGCAAATCCGAACATGCACTTCCGCGACCCGATTATTTACCGTGTTGTCAAAACGCCTCATCACCGTACAGGAGATAAATGGAAAGCATATCCGATGTATGACTTTGCACACGGACAGAGCGACTTCTTCGAAGGCGTAACACATTCATTATGTACACTGGAATTTGTAGTACATCGCCCGCTGTACGATTTGTTCGTCGACTGGGTAAAAGACGGAAAAGACCTCGATGACAACCGCCCTCATCAGTATGAATTCAACAAGCTGAACCTCAGCTATACCTTGATGAGTAAACGTAACCTGCTGATTCTGGTAAAAGAAGGACTGGTAAACGGCTGGGACGATCCTCGTATGCCGACTATCTGCGCTTTCCGCCGCAGAGGATATTCTCCCGAGTCAATCCGTAAGTTTATCGATAAAATCGGTTATACTACTTACGATGCTCTGAATGACTTCGCATTACTGGAAAGTGCTGTCCGTGAAGACCTGAACGCACGTTCTACACGTGTTTCGGCCGTTCTGAATCCGGTAAAACTGATTCTTACCAATTATCCGGAAGATAAAGTAGAAGAAATGGAAGCTATCAACAATCCGGAAGACCCGAACTCTCCTACTCATACTATCGAATTCAGTCGCGAGCTGTGGATGGAGCGTGACGACTTTATGGAAGACGCTCCAAAGAAATTCTTCCGCATGACTCCGGGACAGGAAGTCCGCTTGAAGAATGCATATATCGTGAAATGTACAGGATGCAAGAAAGACGAAAACGGAAATGTTGTAGAAGTATACGCTGAATACGATCCGAATACCAAGAGCGGAATGCCGGAAGCTAACCGCAAAGTAAAAGGTACATTGCACTGGGTAAGCTGCAATCATTGCCTGAAAGCAGAAGTACGCTTGTACGACCGCTTGTGGAAGGTTGAAAATCCGCGCGATGAAATGGCTGCTATCCGTGAAGCAAAGAACTGCTCGGCACTGGAAGCGATGAAAGAAATGATCAATCCAGATTCACTGAAAGTACTGAAGGATTGCTATGTAGAAAAATTCCTTGCAGATGCCAAACCGCTCGATTACTTGCAGTTCCAACGTATCGGATACTTCAATGTCGATAAAGATTCAACTCCAGAACATTTGGTATTCAACCGTACCGTATCACTGAAAGATACCTGGAGCAAAATCAATAAATAAGCATTTATACCGGCTGGTATAAAAAGTAAGAAACACAGATTGCGCAAAAACTGTACACATACCCAAATGGGAACATGAATTTGCGTAATCTGCGTTTTTATTTATATCTCTTTAAAAAACCATCAAATTATGAAGGACGACTTGTCTTCAATCTTTCATAAACCGGAGTTCAAGCAACTGCTGGCTAAATATTCGGATATGATAAACAATCATACCACTATTTATCTGGAACCGGATGAAATTACCTTATTGGCTGAATTCTATGCCAGTATGGGAAATATCAGAGCATCCGAAGAGGTGGTAAACTACGGCCTGTCACTTCATCCCGACAACCTGGACATATTGATATTCAAATGCCATAATCTGATAGTCAAGGGATATACTACCGAAGCACAGGAAGTACTGAATTCTATAACAGACCAAAGCGATTATGAAGTAAGATTGCTGCAGGCTGAACTTTATCTGGCACAAAAGCGAAATCAGGAAGCTGATGAATTATTGAACCAGCTTTATCAGGATGAGAAGGATATAGACACCATGCTCGATATCGCTCACTTGTACATGGATGAGCATCAAAAGAAAAATGCTTACTTCTGGCTGCAAAAGGCCGTCAGCGAAGCCCCCGACAATCTGGGAGTATTGGAAGAACTGGCGTCTTATCATTTCAGCTTTGGCAATCCGGAAGAAGCAGCCAACTTATACAATCGCCTGCTCGACGAAGCTCCTTATACCATCGATTTCTGGCATAACCTGATACGATGCTATCTGCGCATGTATAAACCGGAAAAGGCAATGGAGGCTATTGATTTTGCCATGGCTATAGACGATACCAACCTGATTACATGGGAGCTGAAAAGTAATGCCTTACTGCTGGAAAACGAAATAGAACAGGCCTTGGACTGTCTTTTTTATATAGAAAAATATACAACAGAGAAACCGTATATTCAGAATATAATTATGTCGATATATTTTATCACACAAAATTATCAGAAAGTGCTGGAGTATGCCGACAAAATTACGGTAAGCAATAATCTGACTGATTTTGAGATGGCTTCTCTGTATCATAAAAAAGGGTACTCGCATCTGCAACTCGGCAATGTTCAGGCTTGCGAAGAAGATATAGAACAAGGACTGGCATACGATAACCACAACAGTGATTTATATCTGCTAAGGGGAGAACTACAACTGACTAAAGGCAAACCAGAAGATGCTCAGCAGGCTTTTCATTACGGTCGGCTGTTTGCCGAAAACGAAGCAGAAGCAATTTCTTATGCAGGAAATGCTTATTTCCGCTATGAATACTGGCAGCAGGCGCTAAGCTGCTTCAAGGAACAAGAAAAACTTGCCCCTGAAACAATGCATGGCAATTATTATCTGACAGCCTACTGTTATTATCGGAGCGGACAGGATGAAGATATGCTGACTTATCTGGTACGAGGGGCTATCTTCTCTCCAGAATCGCTGAAAAAAGAGGAACAGGAAAATACACCGTTCCACAATGACACACATTTTCTTGAACAGGCAAAAGCTGTTTTCATGAAAATAGAAAATGGGGAAATCAATCCCATGAAATATCTCCAAGATTAAGAAGAAATGAAAACTGAAAGCAAAAACTAAGTTTTCCTGACAATTATTTGGATTTTATATTTAAACAGTTTATATTTGCCACAAATAAAGAAAACAAAACCTAATATGAATAATAATCTGACTATCCGCCACCATCATGCACCTGACGTAAACATACGGTAGGCTGATGTGTCGTACAGTTACAGAAATATAAAGGCTTGCCGTATTACGGTAAGCCTTTTTTTATTCGATAATTTAAAATTGATAGAATATGCTTAGAATTGCCGTACAATCAAAAGGCCGTCTGTTTGAAGATACAATGGCCTTGTTTGCTGAAGCAGATATTAAACTTTCTACTTCCAAACGTACCTTACTTACACAGTCGTCTAACTTTCCGATTGAGGTTCTTTTCCTGCGCGATGACGATATTCCCCAAAGCGTAGCAAGCGGAGTTGCCGATTTAGGCATCGTAGGCGAAAACGAGTTTGTCGAACGCGCCGAGAAAGCCGATCTCATCTATCGCTTAGGATTCAGTAAATGCAGATTATCGCTGGCGATACATAAAGAAGAAGAATATAGTGGTCCATCATGGTTCAATGGTAAAAAAATTGCGACATCCTATCCGGGCATCCTGCAAAACTACCTGAAAGAACAAGGTATAAAGTCGGATATCCACGTCATTACCGGATCAGTAGAAATTGCTCCCGGCATAGGACTTTCGGATGCGATATTCGATATTGTAAGTTCCGGTTCCACTCTGATAAGCAACAACTTGAAAGAGGTGGAAGTTGTCATGAAAAGTGAAGCATTGCTGATAGGTAATCCCAACCTGACACCAGAGAAAAAAGAGATATTAAATGAGTTTCTGTTCCGGATAGAAGCTGTCAAAGCTGCTGAAGATAAAAAATATGTACTGATGAATGCCCCAACCGATAAGGTTAAGGAAATCACTGCTGTTCTGCCAGGTATAAAAAGCCCAACTATCATGCCACTTGCTACAGAAGGATGGAGCAGTGTACATACTGTAATAGACCAGGAATGTTTCTGGGAAATTATTGGCAAACTGAAAGCCCTGGGAGCACAAGGCATTCTGGTACTGCCCATCGAAAAAATGATTTTATAATTCAATGAATTCTTAAAACGCACAAAGCTATGAATATCATACGTTATCCTGAACGCCGGGAATGGAACTCTCTCCTGAAACGCTCTGCACTGCACACAGAAGATATTCGCGAAACAGTTTGCGATATGCTGAAAAAAATACAGGCAGAAGGCGATCTTGCTGTTATCCGTTTCGAAGAACAGTTTGATAAAGTAAAACTAAGTTCACTGGAAGTAACAGAAAAAGAGTTCGACGATGCAGAAAAAGCAGTCGATAACCAGTTGAAAGAAGCTATTATGCTGGCACTAAATAATATCCGTACGTTTCATGCTGCCCAAAAATTTGAAGGTAAGAAAGTAGAAACACTACCAGGTGTTACCTGCTGGCAAAAAGCCGTTGCCATAGAAAAAGTAGGACTTTACGTTCCGGGTGGTACAGCACCTCTCTTCTCTACAGTACTGATGCTTGCCGCTCCAGCGCAGATAGCCGGATGTAAGGAAATTATACTATGTACTCCTCCCGATCGTGAAGGCAACATTCATCCAGCTATCTTATATGCTGCACGTGCCGCCGGTGTAAAAAAAGTATTCAAGGCCGGTGGAGTACAAGCTATCGGAGCCATGGCATACGGTACCAGCAGCATACCGAAGGTCTATAAAATATTCGGACCAGGCAATCAATTTGTTACGGTTGCCAAACAACAGGTGGCCTTGCGCGATGTAGCTATCGATATGCCAGCCGGACCATCGGAAGTCGCCGTACTTGCCGACGAAACAGCCAATCCGGTATTTGTTGCGTCCGATCTTCTCTCTCAGGCCGAACATGGTGCCGACAGTCAGGCCATGCTGATAACAACCTCTGAAGCATTGATAGACAAAGTAGCCATGGAAGTCGACCGCCAACTGGCAGAACTTCCACGTAAGGCACTTGCCGAAAAATCACTTCAGTCGAGCAAACTTATTCTGGTAAGAGATATGCAGGAAGCAATCGACATGATCAACGAATACGCTCCCGAACACTTGATTATCGAAACCCAAGACTATATGGATATAGCCTGCAAGGTTGTCAATGCCGGATCGGTATTTTTGGGATCATACTCCCCTGAAAGTGCGGGCGACTATGCATCGGGAACCAATCATACGCTGCCAACCAACGGTTATGCAAAAGCTTACAGTGGAGTAAGTCTGGACAGCTTTATCCGCAAGATAACCTTCCAGGAAATAACTCGTGAAGGAATAGCGGTTCTCGGACCAGCTATTCAGGTTATGGCTGCCAATGAGCATCTCGACGCTCATAAGAACGCTGTAACAGTACGACTTAATGAGAAACTTTAACCGACAAGATAGTTATGAAATCGCTGAAAGAACTGACACGACCGAATATATGGGCACTGAAACCCTACTCTTCGGCACGTGATGAATATAGCGGAAAAGAGGCTTCCGTTTTTCTGGATGCCAATGAAAATCCGTATAACACTCCCAATAACCGATATCCTGATCCGCTTCAACGGGAACTGAAGGATATGATCGCATTGATAAAAAAGGTAAATCCTGACCAAATCTTTTTAGGCAATGGAAGTGATGAAGCCATCGATTTAGTATACCGTGCTTTCTGCCGTCCCGGCATCGACAATGTTGTTGCCATCGATCCGACATATGGCATGTACGAAGTATGTGCTGACGTAAACGACGTAGAATACCGGAAAGTATTGCTCGACCATTCTTTTCAGTTTAAAGCCGATGAACTGCTGGCTGCCTCAGACGAAAATACCAAACTGATTTTCCTCTGTTCACCCAATAACCCGACAGGAAATAATCTGTGCCATAAGGAAATTATTACCCTGCTAAATAAGTTTCAGGGACTGGTTATTGTTGATGAAGCTTATATAGACTTTTCCGATGAGCCTTCCCTGATTGGGAAACTGAAAGAATATCCTAATTTGATTGTGTTTCAAACATTCTCTAAAGCATGGGGATGTGCAGCTATCCGTCTGGGCATGGCATTTGCCTCACCTGAAATAATCGGCATACTCAGTAAAATAAAATATCCGTATAACGTCAACCGGCTTACGCAGCAGGAAGCCATTCAGATGATGCATAAACATTACGAAGTTCAGAGATGGGTACAGTCGTTGCTCAATGAACGTACGCGTATGATCAAAGAATTCGGCAAATTGCCATGCTGTGTTCATATCTACCCCACCGATGCCAATTTCTTTTTGACCCGAGTAACCAATGCAAAGGCTATTTACGACTATCTGGTAAGTAAAGGGATCATTGTCCGCAACCGTTCCGGCGTTACCCTGTGTCACGAATGTTTGCGCATCACCATCGGTACCCGTCCTGAGAACGATGCTTTGCTTGAGGCTTTAAAACAATATAATCCGGAATTATCATGAAAAAGAAAGTATTGTTTATAGACCGCGACGGCACATTGGTCATCGAACCTCCAACCGACTATCAGTTGGATGCATTCGAAAAGCTGGAGTTTTATCCCAAGGTGTTCCGTAACCTGCATTTTATCCGGCAGAATCTCGACTTTGAGTTTGTCATGGTGACCAATCAGGATGGATTAGGAACCCCGTCTTTCCCCGAAAATTCGTTCTGGCCCGTACATAATCTGGTTATGAAAACATTTGCCAACGAAGGTATCACGTTCGATGAAGTACTTATCGACCGAAGTTTTCCCGAAGACAATGCGCCAACCCGAAAGCCACGAACAGGCATGCTTACTCGCTACCTGAATAATGAGGAGTATGATTTGAACGGCAGTTTCGTCATAGGCGACCGGGCTACCGACGTAGAACTGGCATATAATCTGGGATGTAAAGCCATTCTACTGCAAGAAGATCGTAGTGTACTGACTGACAAGAAACTGCAAGATTGCTGTATTCTTGCTACAACTGACTGGGATAAGGTAACCGAATTTCTCTTTGCCGGAGAACGGATTGCTGAAGTACGCCGTACGACAAAAGAGACCGATATCTATATACGCCTCAACCTGGACGGAAACGGAAACTGCGACATCAGTACCGGACTGGGATTTTTTGACCACATGCTGGAACAAATCGGAAAACACGGCGGTATAGATCTGACTATTCGCGTGAAAGGTGATCTGGAAGTGGATGAACATCATACCATAGAAGATACGGCCATTGCACTGGGAGAATGCCTGCATCAAGCCCTGGGCAGTAAAAGAGGAATTGAAAGATACGGCTACTGCCTGCCTATGGATGACTGTCTGTGTCAGGTAGCTCTCGATTTCGGAGGACGCCCCTGGCTGGTCTGGGATGCAGAATTCAAACGTGAAAAGATTGGTGAGATGCCTACTGAAATGTTTCTCCATTTCTTCAAATCACTAAGTGACTCCGCACGTATGAATTTGAATATCAAAGCAGAAGGTCAGAACGAGCACCATAAGATAGAAGGCATATTCAAGGCTCTGGCGCGAAGCATTAAAATGGCAGTCAGAAGAGATATCTATCACTACGAAGTACCTTCCAGCAAAGGCTGCATATAAAAACAGATAATAAGTGGGGAATAAAGTTATGAGAAAACTGATTGTTGTAATTATCATACTGACCGGCTTTATGATAGGTATCAACTTATCAAGAAAACCCAACGGCTTCCGCAGTTATCAGGAAGTTTTGGCTGAACTGATAAACGATGCTCCGATGAAAACTTATTGCGACAGTTTTTACGGATACTGTATTCACTATCCGGAATTCTTTTCAAAAGAAGTAGCCGATGAAGGCTTTGTACGTTTGGGATACTGGAATAACGAACGTTTTGTCATCGAATGTTCCGTATTGAAAGCGCCTGACACAAGTCCGGTAAAAGTAAAAATGAAAGAACTGGCCACTCAACTGCATGCTGAAGACCAGCAACTGTTACGCGATTCTTTTATTCTCAGTGGCCCTGTATATGAAAACGGAAACAAAATAGAAGGATATCGCTATTATGCCAAATACGTCCGCAATCAGAAGCTATGGTTCTCCTATACACTCTTCTATCCCGAATCGTGCAAATCAGCTCTTACACGTCTGTTGCGCCAAATAGACAGATGGGAAGTATAAATCAAAAACAAAGCATCCGGTACGGAGCAAACGTTACAGCGTCTGATTCCATGCCGGATGCAATATTCTAAATTAATGATTTACTGATGTTGTTCACGCAACAAATCGTTGACCGTTTTTACCGGATTGAATGTGCTCAACGGAACTTCCACAAAGACAGTGCTCCAGTCGCTCATTGAACCATTCCACAAGCCCGGCAGTTCCAAAGCCTTCAGGTCTTTACCATTCTTCGATTTATAAGAGATAAATCCTGTTGCCTTATCTACATACTGCAACAAGTTGAATTTATTTCCCTTATAGTCGCGTACGGCACAAACCAAGTCTACCGGATTGAAATGAGTACCTTTCTCGAACATAGCCTTCTTTTCCGGATCTTTCATATCAATCTGAGAACTTTCCAGAATCTGAAGTGAAACAGTTCCATCCGGATTATAAGCCAAGAACGGACCGCCACCCGGTTCGCCTACATTTTTCACCATACCGCATACACGCATCGGGCGATTCAGTTTCTTGCGCAGGTAAATAACAAGGTCGGCATCCTCCAAATCTTTAATATCACTCTTACGGCAACGCAACTGCTGCTGAACGAAACGGATAATAGTTTCGAGCTGTTCATGGCTATAGTGACCGCTATCAAGCAGTTCCAGATAATCGAATGCCTGTTTCTGAAGTGTGACCAATACGCCGGCAAGCAATTTTTTATAAGTTACCGTATCGCCTTTCAGACGGTCGGGCACTACATTATCGATATTCTTGATAAATACGATATCAGCATCCAGATCGTTCAGATTCTCAATCAATGCTCCATGACCACCCGGACGGAACAACAATTTACCGTTATCGCGGAACGGCTTGTTCTCCATATCGGCCGCAATTGTATCTGTACTTGCTTTCTGCTCAGAAAAACTGATATTATATTCTACACCGTATTTCTTGGCATATTCGGCAACCTTGGCATCTACAAGTTTCTGGAACAATGCACGATGTTCTCCCGAAACAGTAAAATGTACATTCACCTTACCTGTTTTTCCTGCTGCATAAAGTGCACCTTCAACTAAATGCTCCTCCAGCGGAGTACGCACTCCATCGGTATAACGATGGAATTTAAGTAATCCTTTAGGCAAAGAACCATAATTCAGGCCAGCAGATTCCAGCAAATTGGCTACCACTGCCTTATAATTATGTTCCGACAACAGAGCATCAATATTTTTACCTGTGTTATCAAGACATACAGCATTCAAATCATTGTAAAATGCAAAATTATGAATATGATCGAAGAATTTCTTTTCAAAATCGGTGGTAGGCTCATCATAGTCTGCTCCCAAGAATTCGAACATATTCTTAAACATACGGCTTGCAGCTCCCGAAGCAGGCACGAATTTTACAATTTTTTTGTCAGTGTCTTTATACGCATCCCATGCTGCCAGATATTTTTTCTGAGCATCGGCATCAGCAATCATAATTCCGTTGTTGTCTACCGACGCAGCTGCAGCCAACTGCAAATAGGGGAATCCTTTTTCGAAACAAGCTAATTGTTCTGCAATCTGTTCTTCAGAAATTCCTTTCTTTGCGAGTAATTCTTTGTCTTCGTGTGTTAACATATTATGATAAATTTAAGTGATAAATATTCATTTACAAATCGATTCCACCTCAAAAGTATAAAAAAACCATTAAGTTTGTAACAATAAAAGAAGAAAAAAACTATCTTTACCCACAGAAGCTGTCAGGAATTCCTCTTTTTTCTCCTTTAAGTTAAAAAAGAGTTTCAATTTACAACAAACAGATTCTCAACAAAACTAGAAAGACTATGGACGAACAAGTTTTTTTTACACCGGACGAACACAAACTGTTGATTTCTCTATACAAAAGATTATTGCAACTGTCAGGAGATACTTTGCAAAAAGATGACTGCAGTAACTTAAAGAAACATCTGGTTCAAGTAATGTCTGCAGGTAGCATACCGCGCAATGCCTTTGGCATGAATCCGATTATAAAAGACATGCAAACAGCAGTTATCGTAGCCGAAGAAATAGGTATGCGGCGCGCTTCCATTTTGGGTATTATGCTACACGAATCTGTTAAATATAATCTTTGCAGTCTGGAGTCTATCAAGCAAATGTATGGTGAAGATGTTGCTGGAATTATACATGGACTGGTAAAAATAAACGAACTTTATTCCAAAAGTCCGACCATTGAATCTGAAAACTTCCGAAACTTGCTTCTCTCCTTTGCCGAAGATATGCGGGTTATCCTTATCATGATAGCCGACCGTGTAAATCTGATGCGCCAGATAAAAGACAGTACCAACGAGGAAGCCCGACTGGAAGTGTCGAATGAAGCTGCGTATCTATATGCTCCACTGGCACATAAATTAGGACTATACAAGTTGAAATCGGAACTGGAAGACTTGTCGCTGAAATATACACAGCATGACGTATATTATCATATCAAAGATAAGCTGAATGCTACAAAGGCTGCGCGTGACCGTTATATTGATGCCTTTATCGAACCGGTAAAGAAAAAGCTGGAGGAAAGTGGACTGAAATTCCACATCAAGGGACGTACTAAATCTATCCATTCCATTTACCAGAAGATGAAGAAACAGGGATGTCCGTTCGAAGGTGTGTACGATTTGTTTGCCATCCGAATTATTCTCGATTCTCCATTGGATAAAGAAAAGCAGGAATGCTGGCAAGCATATTCTATCGTCACTGATATGTATCTGCCTAACCCCAAGCGCTTGCGCGACTGGCTATCTGTACCCAAAAGTAACGGTTATGAATCTTTACATATCACCGTTATGGGACCGGAAGGAAAATGGGTGGAAGTACAGATACGTACCGAACGTATGGACGAAATTGCAGAAAAAGGACTTGCTGCTCACTGGAGATATAAAGGTATAAAAGGAGAAAGCGGACTGGATGAGTGGCTGAATTCTATTCGGGAAACACTGGAGAATGCCGACAGTGATATGGAGGCAATGGATCAGTTCAAACTCGATTTATATAAAGATGAAGTATTTGTCTTTACCCCGAAAGGTGATTTATACAAACTCCCACAGGGAGCTACCGTACTCGATTTTGCATTTGCCATTCATACAAATTTGGGATGCCGTTGTATTGGTGCTAAAGTAAACGGAAGAAATGTTCAGTTGAAACAGACGCTAAACAGTGGTGACCAAGTAGAAATCACGACATCAAGCACTCAAACGCCGAAACGTGACTGGCTGAACTTTGTCACCACCTCGAAGGCCAAGACTAAAATACGTCAGGCTCTGAAGGAAATGGTAGCACGCCAGACTGAATTTGCCAAAGAAACGCTGGAGCGTAAGTTTAAGAACCGTAAACTGGAATATGATGAGGCCATCTTGATGCGACTGATCAAAAAGCTGGGCTTCAAAACGGTAACCGACTTTTATCAAAGTATTGCCAACGAAACACTTGATGTGAACGACATCATTGACCGGTATGTGGAGATGCAGCGCAAGGAAACCGAACAACGTGAAGAAATAACTTACCGCAGCGCCGAAGGGTTCAATATACAGCAAAGTACAGATGGTAAAGATTATTACAAAGATGACGTACTGGTGATAGACCAGAACTTAAAAGGACTTGATTTTAATCTGGCCAAATGCTGTAACCCGATTTACGGTGATGATGTGTTCGGCTTTGTAACAATATCGGGAGGTATCAAGATACATCGTTGCGACTGCCCGAACGCCAAAGAAATGAAAGCCCGTTTTCCTTATCGTATTGTCCGTGCACGCTGGGCCGGAAAGAGTCAGGGAAAACAGTATCCTATCACACTTCGTATTGTGGGACATGATGATATAGGTATTGTGACTAACATTACGTCTATTATCAATAAGGAAAGCAATATCTTATTGCGGTCTATCAGCATAGATTCTCACGACGGATTATTCTCTGGCATGCTTACTGTAATGGTAGATGATACGTCGAAACTGGAATCGCTTATCAAGAAAATAAAGACTGTCAAAGGAGTAAAACAGGTGAACCGTGGATAACTTTTTTCTCTCCTGACATTCCTATAAAAACGTGCCCACGTTTCCTTTATAACGTGGGCACGTTTCTTTTAATTCATCGAGACGTTTTTTACCCATTCTCTTTAATCGAGAATTCCGAGGAAAATGCGATTATAAATTGTCGGAATATCCCCAAAATGCAAAGAATACTGACAGATATTTTCATCATATCCATCTTATCAGAGCAGAACAAATGTTAATAAACCTAATAAATAAGCACGAAATACAAAGAAAGTCAATATCTTTAGGGCGATTTTAAAAAATCCGGAAAAATGAAAAAAACGATTCTTACTACATTATTTTTAGTAGTGGCAGTACTTGTAACAATAGCACAAGGTACAGCCGAAATTAAATTCGAACAGACGACTCACAATTTCGGAGCTTTTTCCGAAAACAACCCTAAAGTAACTTGTAAATTCAAATTCACCAATACAGGAAACGGACCACTGGTAATTCATCAGGCTATAGCATCTTGCGGATGTACAGTGCCTCAATATCCTAAAGAACCGATCAAAGCGGGTGAAAGTGGAGAAATCACAGTAACTTACAATGGGGCAGGAAAATTCCCCGGCCATTTCCGTAAATCAATCACTTTGAGAACTAACGCCAAACAAGAAGTTGTTCGCCTTTATATTGAAGGAGATATGACTCCGAAAGGTTCAGAACCCCAACAGAACTAAGCTTTAAAAAGAAAGATTTATATAAAAAAGCATCCGGTTATGTTTTATTATGACGAACATAACCGGATGCTTTCTTATTATAAATACCTCCCCAATATCACTTCAACAGTCTGCTATACCTATCTGCCACTGACTATCACAAGACTATCAATACCACTTTCTACAAAAAATAACGGCAGTGCTTCACAGCACCACCGCCATTCCCTGTTGATAACCGAAGTTATATATAAATTTTGAATTAAAGGGGCAAATTTAAATAAAATCTTGATCAAATACGTCAGAATATTAAACCAAGTCGAAATCCGACATTACTTTGTCCTGTTACATCACCGGTCAATGTTGCCATATCGTTGGTCATGTAATTATAATAGCCAGCTACATGGAAACCAAAACGACGATGAGGACAAGGATAAATCTTCAGTCCCACTTCAGGAGATACATAAAATCCCCATCCATCATCAAATACGCCACCTGCACCATAATAAGTTGTATAACGGGTAAACGCAGTTCCAAGTTTTACACCTACATACGGCTTTACATATCTTCCGTCGTATAAAGTATATGAAGTACCTATACCAAACGGTAACTGATATGCAGAACGCTGCTGATCTGTTGTCAATAATTCCGTAGGAGATAACTGAAGCGTCTGTCTGCCTACATATTTATGATTAGTATGAAAATTAATAAAAGCCCCAACCGACCAACGTGGAGTCAAATCGTAAAGTCCTTCAAAGTTCATACCCCATCCACTTATCTTATCAGCAAAGCCAGTTGAAACAGGTGCATTCATCTGCCAGTCGACAATGAGATGTGCTTTCTGTGAATCCCACTGAGCATAACTTTGCATAGCAAACATGACCAAAGCACAGAAAGACCAAATTGCTTTTTTAAAAATAGTATATCTTTTCATCGTTATCATCTCCATTATTTTTCTGTATTGGACATTAATCAAATAGATTGAAAATATCCTGACTCTTTTATTCTGTATAATTTCTATGGATATAAGTAGACTGATTGAATGCCTGATCCACTCCATTCAGCAATAACTGCATGTTTATTCTACTATTACCATACTGGAAGCCGGACGCACTTGCATACCATACAACCGGAAGTTGCTGTTTCTGAGTTCCGTCTTCATCTTTATTCGTCAAATCGACCATTTCCAGAATTAATGTATTAGTATCGTAACTATATGTTACAGGATATGAATAATACCATCCACTCCACCATGGTCCCCAGAAGCCAGTACTCCACCAGCCGCCAAAAGGATCTCCCCAATAGCCGCCAGTAACAACCTGAGTAGTCTGTGCTACATACGACAACTGTACACCGACATCAGCCTGATCCTTCAATTCCGGATCCGTAATACGTTCGTATCCTCTGCGGTTCATCTGACTTTCAACCTCACTGATAATCATCTTGGCATTTTCGTCTTTCCAATACGAAGCACGTACTCCGCTTGCTTCCAAAATGCTATCAGGAAGGAAATAAGTATGGAAAGTACTAAAATCTGTATTATTGTCGTGGTCTGTGTATACCACCAGATCTGCATCCAGTTTACCCATATCAGGGTCTTTTTCACACGACGTCATAAATAAGCCCGCCATGCAAAGCATAAACAAAATCTTTTTCATAATTCCTAACCTTTTCATTAATATCAAAAATTATAAGGAACGTCCTTTAAACACACTGCTCTTCTGTATCGGCAGAATTACTCCATTCAACGTCATACGATTGGAATTAAAGTTTGGATTGATTTCTACCGTAGCCTTGTTTGTCCCCTTCGGCAAACTGATAAATACGCGTGCCGAAATACCTGTTCCCATAACATTCATGGTAATCGAAGTATTACCTTTCTTATCAGTCTTTACTTCATAGTCGGAAACGCTACCATCTACTGTTACACCACCAATTCCATTCGGACCGCTGACGGGAATATTAAATGCTACCTGTACAACAGCCTGATCGCCTTTTACAGAAACAAAATTTGTATTTGAATTGACATAAGCCATATTACCATACTTGAAGACAACCTGATCTGCCTCCAGAGTAAATGCCTTGTCATTGATGGCCTGTATCGCTTCTACAGCCAGCAAACTATCCAATTGCTCTTGTAAAGCTTTCTTTTCTTCACGAGATAAACTCTTCTCTGTGTCCTGTGCCTGTACGTGACCAACCATCATAGTCAACGCCAGTATCATAAATAATACTAACTTTTTCATAAGCTCTTTATTTTAAAGTTCAACTATAAAACAATTATATTCGCCTTTTGCTGCATCTGTTTTATTTAAAAAAGTTTAAAAGCAAAATAAATGAATTTATTCCTATAGATAATTTGTATATTTAAGAAGCTGTTTCAGAGATTATCAAAATCTGTGTCAAACAAAATATAGATGCAGAAGGTTATCAAAGAAAACAGCTATAGAGAACACTGTTTTTGTATTTAACCTAAAACCCAACTATTATGAATAACATAACCGACATAACCATACTGATTGCTGTTATTGCACTCGCTTTGTGGCCCATAGTTTTATTCTTGCTCAAAACTATAAGCATCCGAAAAAAACGTCTGGAACATCTGGAACGTATGACAAAAAATGAATTAGACAATATCAGCACACAAGATCTTGTCATCAGCGTATTGAAAAAAATAGGCTGCCAGCCCGAAATAAACGAAGAAGGACATGTTACTTTCAAGTACCAAGGTGATGACTTCTATATTGCAGCCGAAGAAGAGAACCGGTTCATTATGATATGGAATCCATGGTGGGGATCAATAAGCACAGACAATGAAGCGTTTCCCGTATTGAAAGAAATCATCAATCTGGTTAATGTCAATTCGCTGGTTACAACCGTATATATGGTAGACGAAGACGAAAAGACTGTAGGATTACATTCACGTTGCCATACTTTCTTCTCACCCAATGAAGGAGAGCTGGAAGACCACCTGAAAATGTTGCTCGATTATTTCTTCGACACCCATAACGCGATTAAGGAAAATCTGAACCAACTGGGTAATGCAGCCGTTGGCGAAGAAGAAAAGAAAGAACGGGTAAAAGTAAAAGGTTTTGCAGCTTACAAGGAAAACACCGTTCCCATCAAGCCCAAAACAGAATAAGCTCGCAAAAAATACGTAACTTTGCGACATGAAACGAATTTTAGAAGAGAACAAAGGAATTCCGGCATCTTTACTTTTGATGCTGGCTATCATTGCGGGTATATCCGTAGCTAATCTATATTACAATCAACCGTTACTGAATAAAATCAGTGAAGACTTACAGGTTTCCGAGTTTACAGCCAATTTGATTCCAATGACAACACAAATAGGCTATGCGTTAGGGCTACTATTCATCATTCCACTTGGAGATTTATATAAACGGCGAAATATAATTGTTATCAACTTCTTACTGCTGTCCGTAAGCATGTTAGGATTTGCAATAGCACGAAACATACATTTCATCCTATTAGCTTCACTAATTACAGGTATCTGCTCGGTTATGCCTCAAATATTTATACCGATTGCAGCACAATTCTCACAACCGGAGAAAAAAGCGCAAAATGTAGGAGTACTGGTAAGCGGATTACTGACCGGTATTCTTGGCTCACGAGTGGTCAGTGGAATAGTAGGTGAATACTGGGGATGGAGAACCATATTTTATATCGCATCCATATTAATGTTAGCCTGTATAGTTGTTATTATCCGTATATTACCTGACATGCCATCCAATTATAAAGGTACTTATAGAGGATTAATGAAATCAGTATTTACCTTAGTAAAAGAGAATGCTACTCTGCGACTGGTTTCATTGCGTGCGGGTATCTGTTTCGGCTGTTTCCTTACCTTATGGGCATGCTTAGCCTTCAAAATGAGTGGAGAACCTTTTTATGCAGGAAACAACATTATCGGTATGCTGGGATTATGCGGTATAGCCGGAGCTATGACAGCCTCCTTTGTCGGCAAATTCGTCCGCATATTAGGGGTAAGAGCATTCAACTATATCGGATGCTGCATTATGATCTTTTCATGGGTCATACTCTATATTTTCCAAAATAGTTACATCGGAATTATTGCCGGTATTATTTTAATTGATATTGGTATGCAATGTGTACAAATCAGCAATCAGACATGTGCCCTGTCACTTGTTCCTCAAGCCTCAAACCGAGTAAATACAATCTTCATGACAACTTATTTTCTGGGTGGTTCATTAGGAACATTTTTAGCTGGAACATTCTGGCACCAGTTCGGATGGGCAGGAGTAACAGGAGTAGGTATTTGTCTGGCTGCCACATCACTACTAATTACATTGTTTTCTAAACATTAACTTTGCAAAAACATGAGTAAATCTTTAATTTACGCCAATGAGTGGTTAAAAATTCATCCCTATACTTCAATGCAACCTTCGGATAGTTATTTCATTAATCTATCAAATAGGTTGTATCATGCCTGCGTGCTGGCACTTCCAGACGCCTTTCGTAAAAAGTTAAGCATGTATGTTGCAGCTTATCTGGAAGACCAGATTTCAGAACTAGGGTTATGGCGTAGTTTTACAACAGAGCACCAACGTCTGTATGGTAAAGTACTGCCCTTTTATTCTACAACTTCCAATTACGTTGCAGATGAAATAAATGAAGAAGACATCCGTTTCATTATCTGGAATACATGGCAGAAAGTTTCTTCATGGAAAGGACATACATACATAAATCCCAAAGATACTTCCATTGAAGAACAAGCAAAAATCTTCTATAACATACTGGAAGCTGCTTACGAAGAAGCTCCTGAGAATGAAACCATATCACATTATTTTGACCATCCGGGAACAGCAACCGAAGCTGATCATAAATTGACATGGCTTTTTGGACACACCTACCTGACAGAACCTTCCATGTTCCCCTATATCGAACAGATTAGTCCCAATGACAGATTCATCGTACCAGTTGGTCCATTGGCTCTATTTTTGCACGAGTGGATTTCATTGCTTGCCAGTCCGGAAGCCTGGAAGAATATCAAAGGACTATTTACTCCTGCTCCCGATGTTCCTGAAGAAATTCTAAACAAAAATCGAGAAACCTATCAAAACTTCATTAGTGGCACCGGTGGAAAGAAAATTACCTATTTAAACGGTTACGGGGAGTTGCGCCGCTTCTTAGTGGAAATATTGAAATGGCAGGACGATGATAATCATACACTGCCACAAATGAAAGAATATAAGAACTTTATTCTGATGACTGAACCGGAAAAAGGTGTACTATTGGCAAAAGACATCTGTGAATACATAGCTGACAAAGAAAACCCGCTGTATAATCAGGAAAAGGCTCAAAAAAACGCATTCCGATTGCTCACAGAAGAAATGCTCTGTCCACCAGACTTGCTGCTACACTGTATACATCACCAGCTTATCCCCGATGCACAACTTCCTGAGGGCACAGAAAAAAAACTGGTACAGCAAAATGCAGATTTTATAGCCCGCCACTCCTTACTGTATTACTATCGAGGAGATTAATCTACAGGGGAAACAAGACCAACTATAGACATTTATCAATACAAAAGACAGAGAGGTGAAACATCTTTTTTAATGAATCACCTCTCTGTCTTATATAATCCTAATTAGCTTTTTCAAAATTCAATCACTAACGACTGACGTGCAGACAAAACAAGATTTTGTGTAAAATCGATTTTTTTACCTGTTGAAACAACTTTTCCTTCCTTAGTTTCTTTTGTTAAAGCCTGATAGTGACTACTTGGCAGAACTTGTTCTCTGTCAGTACTGTTCAATACAATCATTTCTGTTTTACCTTCACTGGTACGAGCATACAAGTATATTCCCTGTTCCGGAATGTGATACTTTACAGTTTTGTTTTCTGACATCTGTTTGTTAAGTTTTAGTTTTGCGGTGCAAAATTAGAATTTCAATAAGAAATAGCAAGGGAAGAAATTGTTAAAAATCAGCAACAATCTTATTTTTCTTGATTTACATCAAGAATATATTTTGCAAGAAAACTCTTTTTACCCCTATTTTCCCTTCCGATATAAAGTGTACAAACAATAAGACAAGTACAAAATATCTTACATACAAAAAAAATCGAATATATATTTCAACGAAATACATACCCGATTTTCTTATTTAAATAGTAAAACTGGCTAAAAGCCAATTTTACTTCTATACTTTTTTAAAATTCACTCGTAAAATGGAACTTAATATGCTTGAAGTCCATCTGAGCCATTTGAAGAACATAACCACTATCGGCAAGAAAAACATCACGTCCATCACGATCTTTTGCCATATACTGATATTTACGTTTTTTAAATGCCTCTAACTCTGCCGGATCATCACTCTCTATCCAGCATGCTTTATACAAACTGATAGGTTCCCAACGGCACTTGGCATTGTATTCATTCTCCAAACGATACTGAATAACCTCAAACTGCAACTGTCCTACAGTTCCGATAATCTTTCGGCCATTGAACTGGTTGACAAACAACTGTGCAACACCCTCGTCCATCAGCTGGTCAATACCCTTATTCAACTGTTTGGTCTTCATTGGATCAGCATTTTCTATATACTTGAACATTTCAGGAGAGAAACTCGGCAATCCCTTAAAGTGAAGCACTTCTCCTTCGGTCAATGTATCGCCAATCTTGAATGTTCCGTTGTCCGGCAAACCGATGATATCTCCTGCCCAAGCCTCATCAACTGTAGTCTTACGCTGTGCCATGAACTGAGTAGGCGAAGAAAAACGCATTGTCTTATTGTGGCGTACATGTAAATAAGGAGTATTACGAGTAAACTTACCCGAACAAACCTTACAGAATGCAACACACGAACGATGGTTAGGGTCAATATTGGCTGTAATTTTAAAGACAAATCCTGTAAACTTCGGTTCATCAGGCATAACGATACGCTCTTCTGCCTGCACCGGACGAGGACTCGGAGCTATTTCAACAAAACAATCCAACAGTTCCTGTACACCAAAGTTATTCAAAGCTGAACCGAAAAATACCGGTGCCAGCTCACCCTTCAGATAATCATCAACATTAAAGGCCGGATACACTCCATCAATCAATTCCAACTCACTACGCAACTTTTCAGCAAGCGGTGTTCCGATATGATTGTCCAAATCCTCTGTATGGATGTCTACCTCTACCTTTTCTGTAACAACCTGCTTAGAAGGCTGGAACAAATTCAACTTTTGCTCATATATATTATATACACCTCTAAAACGAGGACCACTCTCGATAGGCCATGTCAAAGGACGAACATTGATAACCAGCTCTTCTTCCAGTTCATCCAGCAAATCGAACGGATCTTTCGCCTCACGGTCCATCTTGTTAACGAAAATGATGACCGGAGTATTACGCATACGGCACACCTCCATCAGTTTACGCGTCTGCGTTTCCACACCTTTTGCACCATCCACCACAATAATGACACTATCTACTGCCGTAAGCGTACGGTAAGTATCTTCTGCAAAGTCCTGGTGTCCCGGTGTATCCAAAATATTAATTTTGTAGTCGTGATAATCGAACTCCATCACAGAGGTTGTAACAGATATACCACGTTGCTTTTCGATGTCCATCCAGTCGGATGTCGCAGTTTTCTTAATTTTATTCGACTTAACAGCTCCAGCCACCTGAATCTGTCCACCGAAAAGCAGTAACTTTTCGGTCAACGAAGTTTTACCGGCATCCGGATGTGCAATAATCGCAAATGTACGTCTTCTTTCTATTTCAGCGTTCATTCTTTATTTATCTATTTACCTTTTATTATCATGCTAATAATTTATCGACACATTCTTTCAAGCTGTCTACCCAATAAGGGATTTCAATGCCGAATGTATCTTTTATTTTCGTCTTATCGAGTACGGAGTAATGAGGACGCTTTGCCTTTGCCGGATATTCTTCCGTATGAAGAGGCTTCAATCTACAGCTATCAATACCCGCCAAATGATGAATCATCTGAGTAAAATCGTACCACGAGCAAACACCCTCATTGCTAAAGTGATAAATTCCCGGCACAATACCTTTATTGATAGCCGCAAAAATGGCAACAGCCAAATCGCGAGCATAAGTAGGAGTACCTATCTGATCAAATATTACCCCCAACGAAGTTTTTTCGCGCCCCAAACGCAGCATAGTCTTTACAAAATTGTTTCCAAATGTAGAATACAGCCAAGCAGTGCGGACAATCATTGTTTTAGAACAATATTTCATTGCTTCCTGTTCGCCAGCGAGTTTGGTTATTCCATAAACCGAATCAGGACAAGTTGGCTGTTCCTCTGTATACGGAATATGTGCAGTACCATCGAAAACGTAATCTGTAGATACTTGTATAAAGTAGCCTCCACGACTTTCAATGGCTTTTGCCAAATAACCCGGAGCAACATGATTCAACTTATCGCAAAGTTCCTGATTATCCTCAGCCTTATCGACTGCTGTATATGCAGCACAGTTCACAATAATATCGATCTGATGTTCAACTACAAAATTTCCAACAGCTTGTTCATCACAAATATCCAGTTCAGCCACATCAGTAAAGAAATAGGCATATTCCTTATTGACTTCTGCAAGCAGACGCATCTCATTACCCAGCTGTCCGTTTGCCCCAGTAACCAAAATATTCTTCATTATTCCTTTATTTTGACGAGAAGAAGATCAATCAAAATCCAACTCCCCTTGTTTATCTTTAATATAATACCCGGCAAGCATAGCCAGCAAATCACCTATCACTTTCAATGCTTTCTGGGTTTCTTCAGTTATTTCCTTTTTCTGAAGTTTCAACATCAGAACTCCATACATTGCATCAAAACACGTTTCCAGTTCAGGCACATCTTTATCAGCTCCCTTGGCACGCAATTCTACAATAAAAGGTAAAGCCTTATAATAGGCCGCACTATAATACGGAAACTTAGGAGAAGCAAGTAAGCGCAAGTGTAAATCGGTCAACCAGACAATAATATTCTTATTAATCTGTATATGCCCTTTTTCCATTACGCCCTCGTCATGCATCATATTGATAAAATCTGCATACCATTGAGTCAATGCCTTTTTTTGCTCATCCGACAACGACGGATACGGCTCTACGATATTCTTTTTTATTTTTTCTATATCGAAGCCATTGGCACGAATCATATCTTCTACTTGCCACATATACAGCAAGTATTCAGCGATATTCTGTTGTTTTAATTGTTGAGAGATATACATATATCAAGATAAAGATTTTCCAGCGATAGTCAGTATGATACCTACAATCGACGCGATCATTACGACAACACCAATAATACGGTTTAATATCCAAATACCCCGCACATTAAATCGGGTACGTACCTTATTTACAAAGTAAGTAATTCCGAACCACCATGTTAAGGCTCCGATGACAATAGCGAGATAGCCAACCAACTGAAAGCCCAGCGGACTGCCCGGCATCACAAACGAAAAGCGGGCAAAAAGACCAATAAACAGAAAGATAATCAGCGGGTTGGAGAATGTTACAAAGAAAGCTGTAATAAAATTATGAAGATAAGTACCGCGATTGGCTGATGTAGGACGAAGAGATTTCACAGGATTACTACGAAAAGTATATATACCGAAGGCCAGCAACATGATACTACCTACCACTTGAAGAAATATTTGGTGCTTAAGGATCAATTCATCCATGAAGCTCATGCCATAACCTGTTATCAATGCGTAGCATGTATCACTCAGCGCGGCCCCCAAACCGGTTACAAAACCAAACCAGCGCCCCTTGTTCAGTGTCCGCTGAATACAAAGCACGCCAACCGGTCCCAAAGGAGCTGAAACAATCACTCCTACGATAAAGCCTTTCACCAATAAATCTAGTATAGTAACCTGTTCTATCCAATTCATACTGCAAAGATGCTACTTTTTTTATAAAGTACCTATATTTCGTTTCGTTTTTCTTTCGTACAAAAAGGAGTTTATGTAACTTTGCACTGCATTATTCCGATAATAAGATTATCATTTTAACAAACATAAACAAGTGCTATGATTCTATTTTTCAGAACACCCACTAACAGTGTAATTGCTACCGAATGTAGTAAAGAACTGACCTCTGAAGACATCAAGAAATTATGCTGGCTATACAGCGACGCTACTGTAGAAACGGAAGATAACCTTAAAGGATGGTTTATCGGCCCACGGCGTGAAATGATTACTCCATGGAGTACAAACGCTGTAGAAATTACTCAGAATATGGGATTGCAAGGTATCCGCCGTATCGAGGAATACTTCCCGGTAAAAGACGAAAATGCAGACCATGACCCGATGCTGCAACGAATGTATCACGGATTGGATCAAAAAATATTCGATGTAAATATCAAACCGCAACCGATTATTTACATTGAAAACCTTGAAGAATATAATGAACAGGAAGGTCTTGCTCTTTCGCGCGAAGAAATGGACTACTTGCTGAAAGTAGAAAAAGACCTGGGCAGAAAACTGACTGATTCCGAAGTTTTCGGATTCGCACAAATCAACTCAGAACACTGCCGCCACAAAATATTTGGCGGAACATTTATCATCGACGGTAAAGAAATGGAATCTTCACTTTTCCAGATGATCAAAAAAACCACTCAGGAGAATCCGAACAAAATCATCTCTGCTTACAAAGACAATGTTGCTTTCGCCGAAGGTCCTGTCGTAGAACAATTCGCTCCTAAAGACCACTCAACTTCTGACTATTTCATTATCAAAGATATTAAAACGGTTATCTCGCTGAAAGCCGAGACTCACAACTTCCCGACAACTGTCGAGCCGTTCAACGGTGCATCTACCGGTACCGGTGGAGAAATCCGCGACCGTATGGGCGGTGGTAAAGGCTCATGGCCGATTGCAGGTACAGCCGTTTACATGACTTCTTATCCACGTACAGATGAAGGACGCGAATGGGAAAACATTCTCCCCGTACGTAAATGGTTATACCAGACTCCTGAACAGATTTTGATCAAAGCCTCAAATGGTGCTTCTGATTTCGGTAACAAGTTTGGCCAGCCACTGATTTGCGGTTCTGTCCTGACCTTCGAACATCAAGAAAACGGTGAAAAGTATGCTTACGATAAAGTAATCATGCTGGCAGGAGGCGTAGGCTATGGTACTCAACGCGACTGTCTGAAAGGTTCTCCTGAAACAGGAAATAAAATCGTTGTGATGGGTGGTGATAATTACCGCATCGGTTTAGGTGGTGGTTCTGTTTCATCTGTAGAAACCGGACGTTACTCTTCGGGCATCGAATTGAATGCTGTACAGCGTGCCAATGCAGAAATGCAAAAGCGTGCCTACAACGTAGTACGTGCTCTGTGCGAAGAAGATGAAAATCCGATTGTATCTATTCATGACCACGGATCTGCTGGCCATGTTAACTGTCTGTCTGAATTGGTAGAAGACTGTGGCGGTTTGATTCACATGGACAAACTTCCTATCGGTGACGAAACATTGTCGGCAAAAGAAATCATCGCTAACGAATCTCAGGAACGTATGGGATTGCTGATTGACGAAAAAGCAATTGAGCATGTACAGAAGATTGCCGACCGCGAACGTTCTCCGATGTATGTCGTAGGTGAGACAACAGGTGACCATCGTTTTGCATTTGAACAAGCTGACGGCGTACGCCCATTCGATTTGGCTGTAGACCAGATGTTCGGTTCATCTCCGAAAACATATATGGTCGACAAAACTGTAGAACGCCATTATGAAAATGTATCATACGACGTAGCTAAACTGAATGAATATATTCGCCAGGTACTGCAACTGGAAGCTGTTGCATGTAAAGACTGGTTAACCAACAAGGTAGACCGCTCCGTTACAGGTAAGATTGCACGCCAGCAATGCCAAGGTGAACTTCAGTTGCCGTTGAGCGACTGTGGTGTTGTTGCTCTCGATTACCGTGGAGAAAAAGGTATTGCTACTGCATTAGGCCATGCGCCTCAGGCTGCGTTGGCTGATCCGGCAGCAGGTTCTGTACTCGCTGTATCAGAAGCTTTGACTAATATTGTATGGGCACCAATGGCAGAAGGCCTCGACAGTGTTTCCCTGTCAGCCAACTGGATGTGGCCTTGTCGTTCACAAGAAGGTGAAGATGCACGTTTGTACACAGCGGTTAAAGCCTTGTCTGATTTCTGCTGCGCATTGCAAATCAACGTTCCGACCGGAAAAGACTCTTTGTCAATGACTCAGAAATATCCAAACGGAGAAAAGATCATCAGCCCGGGAACTGTTATTGTTTCTGCCGGAGGCGAAGTTTCTGACGTCAAGAAGGTGGTTTCTCCTGTTATGGTAAACAAAGAAAAATCTACTTTCTACCACATCGACTTCAGTTTCGACGAATTGAGATTAGGTGGTTCAGCATTTGCTCAGTCCCTGAACAAAGTAGGTGATGATGTTCCGACTGTACAGAATGCGGAATACTTCCGTGACGCCTTCCTCGCTGTTCAAGAACTGGTAGACAAGAAACTGATTCTTGCCGGACATGATATTTCTGCCGGAGGTATGATCACTACCCTTTTGGAAATGTGCTTTGCCAATACTGAAGGTGGTATGGAAATCAACCTCGATAAGATTAAGTGTGACGACATCGTGAAGATTTTGTTTGCGGAAAATCCGGGTGTTATCATTCAGGTAGCCGACAAACACAAATCGGAAGTTAAGAAGATTCTGGAAGATGCGGGTGTAGGTTATGTCAAAATCGGTGTTCCGACAGAAGAACGTCATATCTTAGTAACTAAACACGATGCTACTTACCAGTTTGGCATCGACTATCTGCGTGATGTATGGTACTCTACTTCATACCTGCTCGACCGCAAGCAGAGCATGAACGGATGTGCAAAGAAACGTTTCGAAAACTACAAACAGCAACCACTGGAATTTGCATTCGACAAATCGTTTACCGGTAAGCTTTCACAGTTCGGTCTGGATCCGGATCGTCGTACGCCAAGCGGTATCAAAGCTGCTATCATCCGTGAAAAAGGAACAAACGGTGAACGCGAAATGGCCTACATGCTCTATCTGGCAGGCTTCGATGTGAAGGATGTCACCATGACCGACTTGGTAAGCGGAAGAGAAACATTGGAAGACATTAACATGGTAGTTTACTGTGGTGGTTTCTCTAACTCCGATGTATTGGGTTCTGCCAAAGGATGGGCAGGAAGCTTCCTGTTTAACCCGAAAGCTAAAGCCGCCCTCGACAACTTCTATGCTCGCGAAGATACCTTATCACTTGGTGTCTGCAACGGTTGTCAGTTAATGATGGAACTCGGTCTGATCACTCCGGAAGACAAGAAGAAAGGCAAGATGCTGCATAACGATTCACACAAGTTCGAATCTGCCTTCTTGGGTGTAACTGTTCCGATGAACCGCAGTGTCATGTTCGGCTCATTGAGCGGATCAAAACTGGGTATTTGGGTAGCTCACGGAGAAGGAAAGTTCTCTCTGCCTTATCCGGAAGATCATTATAATGTAGTATTGAAATACTCATACGATGAATATCCAGGCAACCCGAACGGCTCTGATTACAGCGTAGCAGGTATTGCTTCACAAGACGGACGTCATCTGGCTATGATGCCTCACTTGGAACGTGCTTGTTTCCCATGGGAAAACGCTTACTATCCATTAGACCGTAAGGACAGCGACCAGATCACTCCGTGGATGGAAGCATTTGTCAACGCACGCAAATGGGTAGAAGCTCATAAGAAATAAAGATACAATTCTTTCTTACAAATAGTGAAAGGCCATCTTAAATTCAAATTTGAGATGGCCTTTTTTACGTCTATCCCAATCAGACGTATTCTGATTTTACTCATTCCCAATAGCACAATTCTACTCGATATTTTACAAGCTTCATATCAAGGAAAAGAATAAGTTCTCATGCAAACCGATTGAAAGCCAAATCTAAACATACAGGAAGAGAGAAAGAGAAAAATCCCATCAAACAAACCTAAAGCAGAAATAATTAGACGAAACTGAAGAAGAAAAACTAAACATTTTAGTTATTTAACTATAAATATTAGTTTATAAACTAAAAGTTTTAGTTCTTTGTAATAATCAAACTAAACAGATATGAAAACACTTACCACCAAAGAAGAAGAAATCATGGGATTTTTCTGGGAAAAAGGCCCCATGTTTGTCAAGCAGCTGGTAGAACTCTACGAAGAGCCACGGCCACATTTCAATACCTTGTCAACCATTGTACGAGGCCTGGAAGAGAAAGGTTACCTGTCGCACACAGCATTCGGTAATACCTACCAGTATTATGCCACAGTATCGGAAGAAGAATTCCGACGGAAAACCCTGCGGGGAGTTATTCGCAAATACTTCAACAATTCATTTTTAGGTGCCGTTTCTTCACTGGTGAAGGAAGAGGACATCTCGGTAGAGGAACTCAAAGAGCTCATCCGTCAGGTAGAAGAAGGGCAGCACGAAAAGCCACAATAAAACCTTTCTGCTTATGGGATCCTTTTTAGTCTATATATTCAAATCGGCTGTCTGCCTTGCAGCGTTCTACTTATTTTACCGCATGCTGCTCAGCAAGGAAACTTTCCACCGCTTCAACCGGATAGCATTGCTGGGAGTTATGCTGCTTTCGTGCCTGTTGCCACTAATACAAGTTACGGTAAAAGAAGCCTCTCCAATAAACACACAAGTCATGTCGATGGAAGATTTACTGTTGATGTACCAATGGAACAACGGAGCAACAGTAATAGGAGAAAACACTCATTCGTTCCGCTGGCAGGAAGGACTGGTATTAGGATATTTTGCCGGATTACTATTTGTCATAACCCGCCACCTTTGGTCACTGGGACGGATGCTCTACCTCATTCGACACAGCCGATGTAAAAAACTGGACCACGGCGTCTGCCTGATGATACACCAACGCAACATTGCCCCTTTCAGTTGGATGCGGTACATCGTAATCTCAGAAACAGACCTGAAAGAAAACGGGCATCACATACTTGTACACGAACTGGCCCACATCCGTCACCATCATTCATGGGATTTGCTGCTAACAGAACTTTGTGCTTGGACGCAATGGTTCAATCCAGCCATCTGGCTACTCAGACAAGAGTTGCAGAACATTCACGAATATGAAGCCGATGAAGAAGTACTCCGTCAGGGCATTAACGCAAAAGAATATCAAATGTTATTAATAAAAAAAGCCGTTGGCGCAAGGCTCTACTCTATTGCCAACAGCTTTAATCACAGTTCACTTAAAAAACGTATCACTATGATGATTCGAAAAAAATCCAATCCATGGGCACGTGCTAAGTACCTCTACGTACTTCCGTTGGCTGCTGTCACGATGGCTGCCTTTGCCCGCCCTGAAATCTCCCAACCACTGGACGAGATTTCAAATATCAAAGTTAATGATTTATCGGAAGTTATGAAAAAATATGCCGATAAAAATGTGTCAACGCCCGTAGAAAAAGCTACACTGAAGATGAAAGTGGTAGACGAAAAAGGGAAGCCCGTAATAGGAGCTACCGTACTCATCGTAAACACTACCAAGGGTACGGTAACAGACACAGAGGGCAACTTCACGCTGGAAGCCGGAACCGACCAACAGCTTCAAGTGGTCTACATTGGTATGGATGCAGTCACACTGTCTGTCGCAGACTGCCTGAAAAAGACCGACCAGACTATCCGACTGACAGCCAACAATGGAGGACAAGACTTAAAAGTCGTATCCCCCAGCCCACAAGCTGTGGCTTCGAACGACCGGACCTTTGACGTTGTGGAACAAATGCCGGCATATCCAGGTGGCATGAAGGAATGTCTGAAGTTTATGGCACGCAATCTTAAGTATCCTACCAAAGCCCAGGAAGCCGGTAAGCAAGGACGGGTCATCGTACAGTTCATCGTGCAGAAGGACGGTTCGCTGAGCGACCTCCACGTACTTCGGCCGGTCGACCCGTGGCTGGATGCGGAAGCTATCCGGGTGATTGGCACTATGCCGAAATGGAAACCGGGCATGCAGGACGGTCAGGCGGTTGCCGTGAAATTCACCCTGCCGGTCACTTTCGCGCTGGAGGGTTCCAAAAATAAGCCGCAGGCAGGAAAGAATGATGTGGTAGTAGTGGCTTATGGTACAGACTCGGACACTCCGGCCGATGTACCGACCATCCAGATGCATCAGAACGGCAAGGATGGCTTGGGAAAAGAAGGAGTATCGCCGATGGTAATGATAGACGATACGGAAGTCTCAACCGAAACGATGAAAAAACTCGATCCGGAAAACATTGAATCGATCACCGTATTAAAAGATGTGTCAGCTACGGCCAAATACGGTCAGAAAGGAAAAAACGGAGTTATCCTCATCACCACCCGAAAAAAGTGAATAAATGTGCTTGCGTTTTATTGAAGAGCACGTACAGAAAAGACAAATAACGTCATATTTTCTTTTAAAAGAGGCTGTTTTGAAAGACAGCCTTTTTTTATTTTCTCTCATTTTGCTTTGAGAAATCAGCCTTTTTCACGACATTTGCACAATATCACCCTCGGAATAAAACCAATAATAATGAAACGAACTATTCTTATTACAGCGTGCTTATTACTATCGTTTTTCTTTCCGCTACAAGCCCAAATATTTGAATACATCAATATGGAGAATGGACTCAGCAGCCGAAGAGTCTTATCCATACAGCAAGATAAACAGAACTATATGTGGATTCTCACACATAAAGGTCTGGACCGATATAATGGAAAACAGTTTAAGCATTATCAACTCAATCATCATAAAAGTCCTCTCAGCTTTTACCCGAATCTGAATTTTCTCTATACAGACAAAGAAAATAATATTTGGGAAGCAGGTAAGGACGGACTCATATTCCGATATGACGAGCAAAAAGATTCTTTTCAGCTTGTATTCGATTTCAAGGCTGAATTCTCACAACTAAAGAAAATGCCCATTTCCAATATTTATATGGATTGGGAAAACAACATCTGGTTCTGTGTAAACCAGTATCAATACATATTCAATTACTACAATGATGAAAGCTACCAGTTATCACCGGGCATTCCAGACAATATTGTCTGTATAACTCATGCAGAAGGCAACAAATACTATTTGGCATCCGAACACCAGCTATACGAAGCACAACTAAAGAACAAACGACTAATCAATATAAAGAAAATCAACCTGCCAGATGTACATCTGATAGATTACATTTACTACAACAAGCCATCAAAACAGCTGGTTGTCAACACACTGTTGGATAAACTATTTATCTACGATACGCAAAGCCAGCAGGTAAGCAACACGGGCAATACCATGAAGGATATCGGTATAAACAAGATTATCCCCAGCAAAAAAGAAAAGAATGTCCTTCTTATTGCAACCGATGGAGATGGAGTATACAAACTCGACCTCGAGAAGCAGAAACTTGTTCAGTTCTTGAAAGAAGATACTCGGCGTCCCAATAAAATGAACGGAAGCATCATCAAAGATATCTACATGGACAATGCCAACCGTATCTGGAATGTGATCTATCCTACCGGCATAACAATCTATACCGAAAAATATCCGGCATACGAATGGTTCATGCATTCGGCCAATTATACAAATTCGCTTGTAAACAACTGCATCAACGGTATCATGGAAGACTCTGACGGCGACTCATGGTATGCGACGAGTAACGGAGTATGCTACTTCGACGTAAGCGAAAACAGATGGATTAATTTTCATTCATCACAAACTCCCAATGCAGACCAAAGCGAGAATCATATATTTACATCTTTGTGTGAAAGTAGTCCCGGAATCATTCTCGCCGGAGGATATATGTCTGGAATCTACAGAATAAACAAGAGAACACACGAAGTTACTTTCTTCCGGCAGAAGGATATCCGACAAGGAGAAGGCCCCGATAAATACATTCGCAGCATTTACCGCGACAACGAAAACCTTATCTGGATTGGAGGATTCTACCGGCTGAAATCATACAACCCGACCAATCAGGAAGTATGTGAATATAATGTAGGATACCCCATTACCTGCATCGCACAAAAAGACGAACATTCGTTATGGATAGGAACAATCAACAATCTGTTTATCTTCGACAAACGGAACAATAAAGTAATTCCTTTCGAAACGAATTTCGACATACAGTGTATCAATATGATATACAACGATCCGGCGAAAAATTATACTTATTTCGGAACCTACGGCAACGGACTGTTTATTTATGATAACCACACCAAAAAAGTAACCCGATATTACGATGAGAACTGTGGACTTATCAGCAATAACATTTACAGTATCGTGCCCGACAGAAACGGTAATCTGTATCTTGGTACAGAAAACGGACTGTCCTTTTTCGATACAAAAGCTGATACCTTTACCAACTGGACTAAAGAGCAGGGATTACTGGCTTCCAGCTTTAACCCCAATGCCGCCATCCATACAAGCGACGGATATATGATTTTTGGAAGCAACGAAGGAGTGATAGTACTTCCCGACAGCATCCAACTACCAAGGACCTTTACCAGTCACATGATCTTTTCCGATTTAAGTATCATGTACCGCACCGTGCATCCGGGAGAAAAAGGCTCTCCTCTTACACAAACTTTGGACCAGACATCTTGCATAGAACTGGATTACGACCAGAATACATTCTCGATGAACGTGTCGTCCATCAACTTCGACAATCCGTCCAACATCATGTACACATGGAAGCTGGAAGGATTCTACGACCACTGGACACCACCTTCGAGCGACAACCTGATAAGATATACCAACTTATCACCGGGAAGTTACACACTTCATGTACGTGCCATTCTGATGGATAACCATCAAGTACTGGAAGAACGGGAGATACAGATTCTCATAGGACGGCCTATCTGGATGACATTCTGGGCCTTTGTACTCTATGCCCTGATTATCATTGGCATAAGCTATGCCATTATGCGATACCAGATGATACGGCGCGACAAACAAATATCGCAGGCTAAAATAAATTTCTTCATGCAGACAGCACACGATATCCGTACGCCGCTGACGCTTATCAAAGCACCTTTGGGAGAAATTTTGAAAAACGAACAACTGACGGAACAAGGTACGACAAATCTGAACCTCGCCATACAAAGTACAGACAACCTTTCCGAACTGGCAAACAACCTCATGAATTTCCAGAAAGAAGAATTGTACAGTTCCAGAATACTGGTAACTCAGCATGAACTGAACCAGTATATACAAGGATATATGCAGCAATTCAAGGCTTATGCCGAGCAGAAAGGAATAGACTTTCAGTACAAAAGCAGCTTCAGCAGTCTGGAAGTATGGATTGACCAGAACAAGATTGATTCCATCTTACAAAACCTGCTAAGCAATGCCTTGAAATATACGTCGAAAGGAGGAAGTGTAATTATAGAAGCCGGACATAACAAAAGCCGCTGGACACTGATTATAAAAGATACTGGCATCGGAATACCGAAGGAGGACCAGAAAAAACTGTTCAAATTCCTGTTCCGAGGAAGCAATGCGACCAACCAGCTCATCACAGGTTCTGGTGTAGGCATGCTGCTGACATACCGTCTGATCAAAAACCATGAAGGTAAGATCAGCTTTACCAGTACGGAGAATGTGGGAACAACATTCCAACTGAGCTTCCCTATCCGGAGCGAACACTACCAGTACCGGAACGAGGAATACAACGGCAGCGTGGCACCAGTCCTGCTACAGGACGGCATCTCGCCTGTCATGCCCGTCGTGGAACCTCTGCAGGTAACGACACACCCCGACAGTCCCCGCATCATGATAGTAGAAGACAATGCCAGCCTCCGCCTGTTCCTGATGAAAAGTTTGTCGGACACTTATCAGGTAGAAGGAGCAGAAAACGGTCAGGAAGCTATCGACAAGATAAAAATCCAGCAGCCCGACCTTATTATATCGGATGTGATGATGTCGGTTATGGATGGAGAAACCATGTGCCGCACCCTGAAGTCAGACATCGAAACCAGCCACATCCCAATAATATTGCTCACAGCCTTAGGAGATAAAAAGGATATCCTGCGCGGACTGGAAACAAAAGCCGACATGTATATTGTCAAGCCTTTCGACCTGATGGTACTGAAGGCCAACATCAGCAATATACTGGAAAACCGTGAAATCATACGTAAAAAACTGCAACAGGCATCAATCAACATCGAAGCCAAACCCGAAGAGATTGATATGCCTACTAATCTGGACAATGAATTTATGCAAAAGGTTACCACCCTGGTAAAAGAAAACCTGGGAAAAGACCTTACGGTAGATACGCTTTGTGCGGGAATGAACATGAGCCGTACCAGCTTTTACAACAAGATAAAGGCACTTACCGGCATGGCTCCCAATGATTTCATCAGAAACATACGTATGCAAGAAGCAGCAGTGCTGCTCAAAAGCCAGAAGTATACTGTAGCCGAAGTGGCCGACATGATGGGATTTGCCGACCCCAAGTATTTCACAGACACGTTCAAGAAATTCTATGGAGTACCGCCCAGCATTTATAAAAAGAGTGAATAACGAACAACTATAAGAACAATGAATTTTTACATCAAATCATTTCTGATTTTTACCCGTATCGGAGCTTTCACCATCGGGGGAGGATATGCCATGGTTCCCCTGATAGAAAATGAGCTGGTAGACAAAAAAAAATGGATTTCGAGAGAAGATTTCCTCGATTTAATGGCCTTGGCACAAACCGTACCGGGAATTTTTGCCGTCAATATTGCTATCTTTATCGGATATAAACTGAGAAAGTTCTGGGGAGCATTCTGGATGGCGTTAGGAACCATTCTTCCTTCTTTCATCATCATGCTTGCCATTGCCTTGTTTTTCCAGCAGTTCAAACATATCCCGGCTGTAGAGAACATCTTTAAGGGAATCCGTCCGGCTGTAGTGGCACTGATTGCTGCCCCGACTTTCAAAATGGCAAAATCAGCCAAAATCAACCGGTATAACTTCTGGATTCCTTGTGTTTCTGCACTGCTTATCTGGCTGCTCGACTTCTCTCCTATCTATGTCATCATACTAAGCGGAGTGGGCGGTTACCTGTACGGGCGATATAAAGACAAACAAAACTTAACGGAAGAAAATAAATAACCATGATATTCTTACAACTATTCTATACATTTTTCAAGATCGGCCTCTTCGGTTTTGGAGGAGGCTACGCCATGATTTCCATGATTCAGGGCGAAGTCGTTACACGCCACGAATGGCTCAGCTCTACAGAATTCACCGATATTATCGCCATCAGCCAGATGACTCCCGGTCCTATCGGGATTAATTCGGCTACTTATGTGGGATATTCTGCCGTCGTTAATGCCGGATACTCTCACGCCATAGGCGTTTTAGGTTCGACTGTTGCCACCGTTTCGGTAGTACTGCCGTCGTTTATTCTGATGGTGCTGATAAGTAAATTCTTTCTGAAATACCAGAAACATCCGATTATTGCTTCCGTGTTCAAGGGATTACGCCCGGGAGTCGTCGGACTGCTGGCAGCAGCTGCACTGGTTCTGATGAATGGAGAAAACTTCGGTACATACAACTGGCAGATTCTAACCAGCATTCTGCTTTTTGGCGGTACGTTCATCGCTTCCTACCGCTATAAAATCAATCCGATTCTTCTGATTGTAATCTGCGGATTTATCGGTTATGTCACGTTTGGATACATTCTTACACCTCAATAAGCCGAAAAGGTTCCGACAGCCAACAGATACAGATTTTCCCAAGGCCTCAGCGCATTGTAATAAACAGATGAGGGGCTGTTGGAAAATTCATGCAGACATTTTTTTATTTTTTGTACAAAAGATTTCAGAATTTGTACAAAAAATAAAAAGATATGCTGACGTTTTTTTCAGCTTCCGCCAACGTCAGAAAAATATTTCCCCGCAGTAAAAAAGCAATTTCCTACAACTTGCCTGCAAGCAGTGGAGAGGCAAGCAACGATTCGAATGAAGAATAAATTTCGGAAGTCGTGCCGAGTGTGACGACCAGCCTGTTCGCCGCCTGCACATTGACCACAGGTAAGCACTGTTCTCTTGCGGCATCAGAAAGTCCAAGACACAAATATCCGTTGCGGTTCATCGCATTTTGCGTCCAGTGCCGCAATGTTTCATCGGTAGCTTCCAGATAAATACACTTGTTTCCTTTCACGGCAGGAGAATAAATGCCATGCATCGAATCGAAACGGATGTCATCGTGCGGGAAAAGATTATCCATCTTATGAGCCAATATCAAGTCTTCGGTCACTCCACACTCCAGCCCCTCTCCTTTTTTCATCAGCCAAAGTCTGTCGCCAAGCACCAACGCCTGCTCGATGTCGTGGGTAGACATCAGGATAGCACGCTGTTCTTCTCCGGCAAGCCGGTGCAGCAAGGTCATAATTTCAATACGACTTACCACATCGAGAAAAGCGGTCGGCTCGTCAAGCAATATCAAAGGACACTCCTGAACCAACGCTTTGGCTATCATCACCTTCTGACGTTCTCCATCCGACAGCTCGGCGGTATATTTCGAAGCCTTGTCGGCTATGCCTACGGCTTGCAGTGCATGCTCGATCTTTTCATTATCTTCGCGACTTAACCTTCCGAAGAATCCGGTATGTGGCTGGCGTCCCAAAGCGACAAGCTCCCGTACCGACAATCCTCCGGCTTGCGTCTTGTCGGTCAGCACAATCCCTATCGCACGCGAACGTTCTTTGGGAGAGTAACCGGAAAGACTCTTGCCCAGCAGGGAAATCTCTCCCGACAGAGAAGGCTGTACGGCGGCCAACGTACGGAGAAGTGTGGATTTTCCCGCTCCGTTAGCTCCCAGCAGACAAGTCAGTTCTCCACGATACAGGCTGAAGTTCAAGTGATGATGTACCGTTTCCTCCCGTTTTCCACGACGATAACCTATGTTCAGATTCTTACCTTCTATGACAACAGACTTCGGATTCATGCTTTTAATTAAAATATTGTATTTTCCGCTGGTTGATAATCACGTAAATAATTACCGGAGCACCCAGCAGAGGTGTTACGGCATTGAGCGGAATAATGCCCGATTCACCCGGCAAGATACAGATAAGATTGCACAATAACGCTACGGCACTACCTGTAAGCAGTGTAACCGGCATAAGTGAATTGTGATTCGACGTTCCCAACATCAGTCGTGCCATATGTGGAACCGCCAGACCGATAAAGGCGATCGGCCCGCAAAAGGCTGTTGTAACGGCTGTAAGCAGACCGGTAGCAAGCAACAACAAGTTACGGACACGGCGTATATTAATACCTAAATTTTCGGCGTAACGCGTGCCAAGCAGCAAGGCATTAAGAGGCTTTATCAGCAAGATGGCGACCAGCAGTCCCAATAGCGTAACGACAGAAAAGCCGGGAAGCTGCGCCATCGAAACACCTCCAAAGTTGCCTAATCCCCAGATTACAAACGAATGGACCCCTTCGGCTGTAGAAAAGAAGTTGAGCAAGGAAATCACCGACGAAACAACGTAGCCAATCATGATGCCGGCAATAAGCAACATCACATTGTTTTTTATCACGACCGACAGAAATAAGATAACTGCCATAACCAAAACGGCTCCGGCAAAAGCCCCGGCAACCACAGAAAGAAAACCGGAAAGTACAAATTCACCGGCAACAATGCTTCCTCCTCCTGCCAACAAGACCAGCGCAACTCCCAGACTTGCCCCTGAACTGATACCCAAGATAGAAGAGTCGGCAAGCGGATTACTGAATACAGTCTGGAGCATCAGCCCCGATGCAGAAAGAGCCGCTCCGCAAAGTAATGCTGTAACACACTGGGGAACACGCGATTCCCATATAATGAAGCGCCAGCTTTCCTTTTCCGCATCCCCGCCAAGCAAGATACGTCCTACCGCCCTGAACGGGATGTCTACCGAACCGAATATCAAGTTTGCCGCAACGAGCACTACAATGATTCCTGCAAGCACACAGCCATATATATATCCTTTATTCGCCTTCATGCATACGAGGTTTAACTTATCACTCCGCTAAATTAGTAAAATATCTCGGAGCATAGTCTTTCAGAACTTCCGGATGAAAGACTTTTACCAAATCTTCCAGCAGAAGTTCGGGATGAAAAGGTACTTCTTCGTAAAAAGAAATGCGGCTGGTATTGCATCCGTATACCCGTCGGTTACGGAATGCATCAAAATTGGCATAAGGCGCATAGTCGTTCTTCAGTTCCCGATAAGTCTTGTCAGTCTGCTGATTATATTTTATCAGCCAGAAATCGGCATGCTGTCCTCTGTCGAACACCGCTTCGAAGGCCAGCGATGCCGAACCACTCTGTGGAATATCAGAAAAGATATAGCGTGCGCCGGCATCAGCATACACTTTTGCCATCGTACTGTTTCCTCCCGGCACATACCAGGTTCCTCCAGTCTTCAGTTCCGTAATAACAGTCGGCTTGGGTGATATATCTTTTACCCGATTACGAAGTGAGAGATATTTCCGTTCCACTTCGGCAAACAGCGAGTCGGCTTCTTGTTCTTTGCCGAACAAAAGTCCGTAAAAACGCACCCACTCGGCACGTCCCAACGCCGAAGTTTCCATATAATCGGCACATTCCAGAATCGGCACGTTCAGCTTTTCTATCCGTCCGTATCCTCCACTATTCTGATAAGGTGAAAGCAATATGGCATCTGGATGCATGTCGATAACCTTTTCTATATCCGGATTCATGCTGCTTCCCGCATCCGTAACGCTGCCATTCCGGCAGCCTTCCAGCACGGCAGGAATACGCATATACTGCAAGTCGCATACACCTTTTACCTTATCCAAGGCTCCCAGTTCCTGCAAAAGCCCACAATGTACCGACGAATAGACCAGTGCCCGAGTCAGAGGTACCTGTATCACGGTTCCTTCGGGAAGTGACATCGCAGTCGTATCCTTCTTGTCCACCAGCAGATAAGTATGAAGTATTTGCAACGTGTCCCAGGGATTCCTTAACGTGACTTTCGTATATCGGTCATACTTTACAATCTGTAAGTTCTCGGCATAATGCAACCGGAGCGTATCTCCCTGCTCCTGCAAAAAAGAGGTCTTGCTCTTTCCACCGCAAGCAGAAAGCAGCAAGACCATAAGTACTATATGGGCAGATAGTATGTATCTCTTCAAAACATTCTTTACGACAATCATTTTCTTAAATGCAAATAAAACAAGAACAACATGGACGGGAAAAAATCCCGCATTTTGTACTTGAAATAAAATTTATACAATCAGTTTACGTTCCTGTAACCTTTTCCTCGAAGGTACAAGCGTGACACGTTTTGCAGGTCTTCTGACTTACTCCGGTTTGTTATGCCTTCCCGCCTTTTCATTCAACCCGAAGAAACGGCAGTGGCTCGAAGTGGTAAACAAACCTTTATCACGGAGCTTACAGCAGCGGGACTGTCCGGGACTTTCACCCGATTCCCTTTTCATCCGCAGCTTCGCACTACCAATCGGGAAGCCTGACGGAACAAAACTGTGACAAATATATGCAATAACTTCGTACAATACAACAGAACGTGAACCAAAATCCAAATTTATTTGTTTACTTTGCACATATACTTTATAATAAAACAGTCTCATGATTACAGCAGAAAATATTTTACTTGTCGGCTCTGTCCTGATATTTACCAGTATTCTTATCAGTAAAACCGGATATCGTTTCGGTATTCCTACCTTGCTTTTATTCCTGTTGGTAGGAATGGCATTCGGCAGCGACGGACTGGGCATTCAGTTCAATAGTGCTTCCGACGCCCAGTTCATCGGTATGATGGCACTGAGTATCATTCTGTTTTCCGGCGGTATGGATACACGATATGCCGATATCAAACCCGTGCTAAAGCAAGGCATACTGCTTTCTACTGTAGGAGTGCTGGTCACCACGCTGCTGACAGGTTCGTTTATTTTCTTTCTTTCGAATCATACACAGGCTAACATAGAACTTACGCTGCTGGTTTCCCTACTGCTTGCAGCTACCATGTCGTCAACCGACTCTGCATCGGTATTCAGCCTTCTGCGTTCCCAACGGATGAATCTAAAATACAATCTTCGTCCGATGCTGGAACTGGAAAGTGGTAGTAACGACCCAATGGCGTACATGCTTACCATCGTGCTTATTCAGGTTATAGGCAGTGGAAGTGATTTTAACATAGGTATCATACTGAAAGATTTGTTTCTGCAGTTCCTCTTCGGCGGAGTTCTGGGATATGCTTTCGGAAAGTTCGCTGTATGGCTTATCAACAAAATAGAACTTTCCAACGGTGCACTCTACCCTATTCTGCTGCTCAGTATTGTCTTCATCACTTTCACGCTTACCGATTTGGTAAAAGGAAACGGATATCTTGCCGTATACATTGCAGGAGTAATCGTGGGCAATGCCCGGCTGGCTTTCCGAAAAGAAACAAACACTTTTATGAACGGACTTACCTGGCTGTTCCAGATTATTATGTTCCTTACACTGGGACTTCTGGTCAATCCGCACGAAATGCTCGACATTGCAGTTACAGCTTTGCTTATCGGTATATTTATGATTTTGATAGCACGCCCTGTCAGCGTATTCCTCTGCCTGCTTCCTTTTAAGGGAATCAGCAACAAGGCACGCATTTTTATTTCATGGGTAGGATTAAGAGGTGCCGTACCTATTATTTTTGCCACTTATCCGGTTATAGCTCAGATACCAGGTTCCAATCAGTTGTTCAACATCGTATTTTTTATTACCTTGTTGTCGCTCATCATACAGGGTATGACTATCTCGAAAATGGCACGCTGGCTCAAGCTCGACCTTCCCGAAGAAAAAGAAGGGAATGACTTCGGCGTTGAACTGCCCGATGAAATAGACACTCATCTAAACGATATAACCTTGACAGAAGATATGCTGACTGTGGGCAACCGACTGGCTGATATGAACATCCCAAAGGGAACACTGGTCATGCTGATTAAACGCGGAAACGAATTCATTATCCCGAACGGACAGATTGAACTGCACGCAGGCGATAAGTTGCTGGTCATGTCAGAAAAGAAATAAAAGTAAGGTAATCAGTACTTTGTTTCCATTTTATTTATTAAATTTGGGATACAACTTTTAATCTCAAACTTTATGGAAACATATCTTTTTTGGTTAATCCCCACTGCATCTGTATTAGCACTTGCTTTTGCAGGGTATTTCTATAAACAGATGATGCGGGAAAGTGAAGGCAGCCCTGAAATGCAAAAAATAGCAGCGCACGTGCGCAAGGGTGCCATGTCTTATTTAAAACAGCAATATAAAATTGTTACATTAGTTTTTATCGGACTGGTTGTTCTGTTCTCCATTATGGCATACGGATTCAACCTGCAAAATCATTGGGTTCCGATTGCTTTTCTTACAGGAGGTTTCTTTTCTGGATTATCTGGCTATCTGGGCATGAAAACTGCGACCTATGCTTCGGCACGTACGGCCAATGCGGCACGTCGCTCTTTAGACAGCGGACTACGAATTGCTTTCCGAAGCGGAGCAGTCATGGGACTGGTCGTAGTGGGATTAGGATTGTTCGATATTTCTTTCTGGTATCTTCTTTTGGAATATTGTATTCCGGATGATGCCATAAATCCGACTGCCAAGTTGTGTATTATAACAACCACGATGCTGACATTCGGCATGGGAGCATCGACACAAGCTCTGTTTGCCCGAGTGGGAGGAGGCATATATACTAAAGCAGCCGACGTGGGAGCCGATCTGGTGGGAAAGGTAGAAGCCGGTATTCCTGAAGATGATCCTCGTAATCCTGCTACGATAGCCGACAACGTAGGCGATAATGTGGGAGATGTTGCTGGCATGGGGGCCGACTTATACGAATCGTATTGTGGCTCTATTCTGGCAACAGCAGCATTGGGAGCCGCAGCCTTTATCGGTACAGGCGATACGGTAATGCAGTTCAAGGCTGTCATTGCCCCTATGCTGATTGCAGCCATTGGAATAGTTCTTTCCATCATCGGTATATTTGCCGTACGTACTAAAGAGAATGCAAGCATAAAAGAACTGCTTAAAGCCCTTTCAACCGGAACAAGCTTGAGCTCTGTTCTTATCGTAATTGGTACGTTCTTTATACTATGGATGCTTGACATTACAAACTGGATAAATATAGCTTTTGCCGTTGTGGTGGGACTTGTGGTAGGAGTTATCATCGGACAATCTACAGAATATTATACTTCCCAGTCGTATAAGCCTACACGAAAACTTTCGGAAAGTGGAAAAACCGGTCCGGCTACGGTCATTATTTCCGGCATCGGATTAGGTATGATTTCAACGACAATTCCTGTCATCGCTGTCGTAGCCGGTATCATACTCTCCTACTGGCTGGCATCCGGATTCGATTTCAGTAACATCAGTATGGGATTATACGGTATCGGTATAGCCGCTGTAGGAATGCTTTCTACCTTAGGCATCACACTGGCTACCGACGCTTATGGTCCGATAGCCGACAATGCAGGAGGAAATGCTGAAATGAGCGGATTGGGTGAAGATGTACGCCGCCGCACCGATGCTCTCGATTCGTTGGGAAATACTACTGCCGCTACAGGAAAAGGCTTCGCTATCGGTTCGGCTGCATTGACGGGGCTCGCCTTGCTTGCCTCGTATATAGAAGAAATCCGAATCGGACTGGAGCGTATCGGTACAACAGTTCTTGAACTTCCGGGAGGAAACAGCATCACACTCAGCGAGGCAAGTTTCACAGATTTCATGATGTATTACGATGTTACATTAATGAATCCAAAGGTACTTGCCGGAATGTTTATAGGCAGTATGATGGCTTTCCTGTTCTGTGGACTGACAATGAATGCGGTAGGACGTGCTGCTGCCAGCATGGTAGAAGAAGTACGTCGTCAGTTCCGTGAAATAAAAGGTATACTGGAAGGAAAAGCGGAACCTGATTATGCCCGCTGTGTGCAGATTTCTACCCAAGGAGCACAGCGTGAAATGGTATTTCCTTCTTTACTGGCCATAGTGGCTCCTATCGTAACGGGATTACTTTTTGGCATTCCCGGTGTAATCGGCTTGCTGATTGGCGGACTGGCTTCTGGTTTCGTACTTGCCATATTCATGGCAAATGCCGGAGGAGCATGGGATAATGCGAAAAAATATGTAGAAGAAGGAAACTTTGGCGGCAAAGGAAGCGAAGTACACCGTGCTACAGTCGTAGGTGATACTGTAGGCGATCCGTTTAAAGATACTTCCGGTCCCAGCCTGAATATCCTTATTAAGCTAATGAGCATGGTGGCTATTGTCATGGCTGGACTGACTGTTTCCTGGAGCCTCTTCTGATAAATATTGCTTCTATAAGAACATTTAATTTTCCAACCCTTCACGTCTCTCATATTTATCCCAGAAAGTTAAACGACAAAGTGGGCATAAGACGTGAAGGGTTTTCAATTAGTTTCTTTTAAAACTATTTCTTTTGCAATAAACAAGTCAAAAACTTTGTACACAAATAAAATTAGACTACCTTTGCGGCTTCAAATTACTAAATTTTTATTTTAATGAAGAAACTTCTATTAATTGGCGCAGCGACGCTAATCGTTTCAACTTCAACTTTTGCGGGAGATTATTTAACTAATACCAATCAGCATGCTGCTTTCTTACGTATGGCAGCACGAGGTGCTTCGATTGACGTAGATGGAGTATATAGTAATCCTGCCGGACTGGCTTTTTTATCTAAAAATGGATTTCATTTATCACTAACCGGACAAAGCGCATATCAGACGCGTGAAATAGCTGCCACATCCGGACTTTGGACATTGGATGGAAAAGAAACTACACAGAATTACAAAGGAACTGCTTCGGCTCCATTTATTCCTTCTTTCCACGGCGTGTATAAAGATGACAAATGGGCTATTTCCGCAAGTTTTGCAGTAACTGGCGGTGGAGGAAAAGCTTCTTTCGATAATGGTCTGCCCATGTTTAATGCACTGGCTACCGCCATGTTGTATCAACAGCAAATTACCCCAGACAAATATACCATCAATACGGCAATGGATGGCAAACAATACATCTATGGCGTACAGTTGGGCTTGAGCTATAAAATAAATGACTGGCTCGGTGTTTATGCAGGAGGGCGCATGAATTACGTGAAAAGTGGGTACGAAGGTTACCTGACTGCTTCTCTCAAAAAGGACATTCCACAAATGGGAGGTAAGGAAATCGCAAATTTGGCTTTGGATTGCGATCAAAGCGGATGGGGTATTACTCCAATCATCGGCGTGGATGCCAAATTAGGGAAATGGAACTTCGGTGCAAAATATGAATTTATCACAAATTTGAACATTGAAAATCAAACTCATACACTGAAAGTACCTGAAGATGTTCCAGATGAGGTATTAAAGCCTTATGCCGATGGAAAACAAACTCCCAGTGACATACCTGCTATGTTGAGCGTAGCTGCCGGATATGAGATTTTACCTAATCTGCGTGCTTCCGTTGAATATCACTTTTTCGATGATAAGCATGCCGGTATGCTGAACGATCGTCAGAAAACATTGAAACACGGCACACATGAATATCTCGCCGGTTTAGAGTGGGATATTATTAAGGAACTCACCGTAAGTGGAGGTTTCCAGAAAACAAGTTACGGACTTAGTGATGAATTCCAGACAGACACCAGCTTTTACTGTAGTTCTTACTCGCTGGGATTCGGTGCACGTGTCAACTTCAATGCTGCATGGAGTATCGATATAGCCTACTTCTGGACTAACTACGATGACTATACTAAGACATTGTCAAGTTATAACAATACCGGAATCAAAGGTACAGACGTATACAGCCGCACCAATAAAGTATTCGGACTAAGTCTGAACCATAATTTTTAATTGTATTTCCAACCTTAAACGATAAACATTATAATACTCCTTTCTGCCTGTCATTAATTTTATCTGCTCATTGTAGATAGAATTAATGACAGGCTTTTTATTTTTTATGCCGATTTTTGAATAAGTAAAAACTTTATTAAAAGTATTAACATTAATAATCGGAAAGAGAGGAGCTTATGAAAAATTTCTTTGTTTTGTTTATTTTAACATTATTGTATTTTACAAGCAATGCCCAAACCTATCTTCCCAAAATTGAGAACAGTGATGCACACGATAAATATTGTCTGAAAGGGACTCCTCAAAGCCTCTATCATCGGACTTATGAGATTGCACGCGATTCACTAACCGGAGAACTTATCGTAGGAAATGAACTCGATTATATCTCCGAATTATCTTATCGCATCAATTTTACAGAAAATGGTAATGTACAAGATTTCCATTACATACACGATGGCAGAGCAACAACTTCTCTCTCCAATTTTTTCGATCCCGAAGGACGATATTGTACTTTACAAATCGAAGATAATATCCCAACGTCTTATCAGAGAAACTGGATAGATAACTATAAAGAGCCACAGTACAATCAAGGTTATGTATATCAGTTAATACAAGAAGAATATGCCATGTCATACTTTGGCGATTCATTACTTCTGACAAGCCGTGATACAACTCATTGCATTGAAAAAGATAATATTATCCTATCGCTTTTCGTACCCGAAACAGACAACCAATATGATAATTATCCAATAAAAGACAGTACCTATTATGCACATTACATAGACAGCTGTAGAAATAATGTGATCCCTCAAAACAGAACACTTAACTTATATAACGAAAAAGAGCAACTCTCCGTAACAATAGAATACACTCCTATCAGCAAACATCCTTCATTTATAGAATATTTCTATTATGATAAAAATGGAATGCTAACACTCAATAAAAGACTCAGTTATGTAACATTCGATGAATCTGGTGAAGTTATATATATCAGCGCTCCCCTAAGCGATATTTTCCGTTATGAATATCCCGAAGACTCCATTGACCAACAAGGGAACTGGACCAAAAGATATGTATTCCGCCAGTTCAGGGAAGAGAAAGAACAACCACTTTATTTAGAATACCAACAGATCAGTTATGTACATTAAAAATTAATCCATAATAAATGATGAACAGAATAACTATCATTATTGTCTGTTTGCTAATTTCTTTCACGACAGGAATTGCTCAGACTGAAAGCCTATCTGCCCGCCAAATGCAAAAACAGGGGCTGGTAAATATCCAGACACTCGATCAAAGTATTTTGGTAGATTTAATGTATGCCAAAGCAGATAACTTCGTCGGAAGGATCTTATATACAGACCTCAAAGAAGCTTATTTACATCCCGAAGCAGCCAATGCACTAATAAAAGCACAAAAACTGCTAAAAGCCATTCACCCTTCATATCGACTGATTGTATACGATGCTACACGTCCAATGTCCATCCAACAAGAAATGTGGAACACAGTAAAAGGAACTTCTTCCGAAAATTATGTATCCGATCCAGCCAATAAAGGAGGTGCACATAATTATGGTTTTGCTGTCGATGTAAGCATATATGATACTTTGCGAAAAGACACAATCCCCATGGGTGTGAAAGTAGATCACTTATTCAGCGAATCAAACATAGATAAAGAAGATGAACTGGTACTAAGTGGAAAAATTTCGGCTGAAGCTAAAAACAATAGAGAGCTTTTACGATACGTAATGACACACTCCGGTTACCATACATTACGATCTGAATTCTGGCATTTCAACTATAAAGGATACAACCGCGACTGGCTAACAACTCACGGCTACAAGGCGATTCCATAACATGTCAGGGAAAAAACATTCTTATACTTTCAACGTCTAACCATAAAATTTTACCTCTATGATACGCATTCTGGCTTTACTTTTATTTACTCTGTTTACATTATCGGGGAATACACAACCTTGGAGAAAAGCATTAAAAAGCGCTCTCTTCAGAACTTGCGAACGAACAATAGTATCTAAAAAGCGCCTTCCTTACAAAACTCCAGAACCGAAACCTACAGTTGGGCGCAGATTATTTATGTTTAAATTAGATTCTATCCGAAAGGCACAGACAAACGAGAAACACCTTCCGCCCGCAGTCAAGATTCTACAGCCACAGCCAGCAGTTAAAAAAGCTTCGTCAGGAACAGGCCATCCAACAATTCATACGAAAAAAGAAAATCAACAAGAAAAAATATTAAACCGCTTCCTCTCATATGTAAAGATAGAAAGCCAGTCGGTCGATGTTCCCGACTTCGAAGCGTTCCCCATGACAGAGGGACAGAAAAAAATGTCAACGTTTCTGGCCGATGAAATAAAGTCTTTTGGAGGAAAGAATGTAGAAGTAACAGTCAGCAAAGATTTTTACGTATATGTAAAAATTCCTTCCAATCTTTCTGCTACCCAAAGCGAGACTATCCCCAACCTGTTCTTTACGGCTCATCTTGACGTAACCCCTGAAGCTCCGGGGAAAGGAATCCATCCCATTGTACACAGTAATTATCAGGGAGGAGAACTTACCCTCTCACCCGGCATCGTACTTAGTCCCTCCTCACCGACAGGAGCCCGTTTGAATGAATTAAAAGGTAAGACAATCGTTACCTCCGACGGAACAACACTGCTTGGTGCCGACGATAAAGCAGGTTGCACCATATTAGTTACCTTAATAGAAGAATTAATCAATAATCCACGAATCAAACACCCCGCCCTCTACTTTATGTTTTCACAGAACGAAGACATCGGTAGAGCAGCCTACCGTTATGACCCCACAATATTCGGGACAAGTCCCGATATCGTAATCGATGTAGATGGTGGAGAACCCGGTGTATTCTCTGCCGAAAATTTTACAGCAGCCGGACAAACCTTCTACTTTAAAGGAAACAAGGCTCATCCGGGCGACGGATTCAAGAACCAATATGCCGATGCACTTACCGCTGCTGCCTACTTCATGGGCTCCATACCACCTTCTGTGCATCCAAGTGCAAGTTCGGGCAAACAAGGATACCTGCACTGCTATGCATGCGAACATCCCGTCGATGCATCCGGCAAAACAATAGACGAGGATTACATCACAAAATACCGTATCCGCTATTTTGACCAACAGGAAGGCGACAGTCTGAGAGCTTATCTGTATAATGCCTATCAAAAAACATGCAAAGCTTTTCCATTCGTAAAAATCGCCCCGTCAGAAGAAGTGAAGCAATATGACAACATTGCTTACACAATGTATAAGCACACTCCTGAAATTATTCAGAAAGCAGCCTTGAAAGAGGACATACTAATGACTCCCAAAAGTGAACGTGGAGGAACCACTTCTTCCATGCTGGTTACTACAGGAGCTCTTCCGGGAGGACCATGCATTTACTCCGGACAGCAGGCAGCCCATAGTTGTCTGGAATGGTGCTGCATAGAAGATTTAGCCCTGATGGTACAGGTCCTGAAAAATATTATCAATGAGACTCTGCAATATGAAAAGCCATGAATGAACAAGAAAAGCTACCTAATCATTTTCTACAATAGTATTTATATCACATTATTATTCGATTTACATTTTAATACTTTACCATGGATACATTTATATATGCCTTTATCTATTTTACAGCAACAATCGTATTTATAAGGATATTCCTTAATCCGCTTAAAAGATTTCTCGCAACAATAGGTGAACCTTCTATCAGCTATACCATCGATGGAATCGGCTATCGCATAATAGGAAAGCACGAACTCGAGATAGTTCCTATCAAAATATTAAAAGTAGAAGACAGTGAATCTCTCATAGAGGCTAATAAATATGAAATGAAAGCAATACATAACTGCGAAAAAGCTTATCTCGAAATACCCGAAAATATCGAAAACAAAAAAGTAGTATCCATAGGAAAACGAGGGATGCAAGGATGCTGTACGGTTTGTTATATAAAACTTCCCTCAAGCATCCGGCTGATAAAAGATGAAGCATTTGCCGAATGTCATGAACTGATAGAACTCTCTCTCCCCGATTCTGTCAAAAGTATAGGTAATTCAACTTTTAGAGGTTGTTTCTCCTTGGAAAAAATCACCTTAGGCAGTGGATTAAAGAAAATTGGCAGTTGTACTTTTACACACTGCGACAATTTGAATGAAATACACTGCATGGGACTTCCTCCGACGGTTGGAGCCTATACTTTTAATAAACAACTGCTATCGCACTGCACACTGTTTGTCAAAGCGGAATATCTTGCACACTATCAGCAAGCAGCCGACTGGAAAGCCTTTACCCATATAAGAACAGAATAACTTACTATTGAAACAGATTATGATGTAACAGTCAACCAATAAAAATAAAGCTATGAAGACATTACTCAATTTAAAAAACGAATTCAGAGAGTGGCTGTCACTCGTTATGTCGGCGCTGGTTATCTTATCTCTGACAGGTTGTTCCGACAGTTCTGACCCTTCTTCCCAGGACGAGAATGAGGATGATACAAATCCTGTTGCAATGATTAACATTTCCGATGTTACGGAAAATGCAGACTTTCTCATGCTGTGTCAGGACGGAAGCTACATTATGGGAGATTTCAATGCAGACAATGGCTATGGATTGTTTCTGGTAGATTTTGGTGTGGGAGAACAACGGGAAGAATTAACTATCATGGTTAATCCGGAAGGAATCCCCGAAATGCTGACATACAAAGAAACAACATTCGTTATCCGAAACATTACCGATAGTAATTTCGACCTTGCAACAATCGACAGTCAGGAAAATATAAAATATTACTGGGACATTCCATACGATTTTGGAGATACTGCTTCCAGATCCTTCGAAAGTCTGGTATGGACTTTTTCACAACCATTTAAGAAATGGTATGAACAAACGGCCGGAGGCATCCGCAACTTTACCTGGGATGAGCATACAAAAAAAATGATTATCCCTTATCTATTTAAGGTCGCAGCTTTCGGAGTAATTGCCAGATCCGTTGTAAAACCCAACAAACCCAATCCGTCTCCATATCTAAGCCTCATACAAGCGGTTATAAATGAAGGATACAAATCAGGATTATGGAATGTAAAAACAGCTTCGTGGTTCGATGATTCAATCAATGCAATAAATGATTTAGACATCAAATGGGAAAATAAAGCATGGAATTTTAAATTCAGAATCGAAGGTGTCATTGAACAAATTATAGATCTCAGTGGCAGATTAAACGACCACGGAGATAAACTTCTTTATGAAAAATCCCACAATAAGCCAAAGATGGATCCTATATTTGATGCAGAAGAATGGCAAATCAAAGTTTCGCCGACAGTGATAGAAGCTGGTCCCGATGCCGCAACTTATCTGGTAGACGTCAGTTCGCAAGCTCAATGGAAGGTGGAGAGTCATGCCGACTGGTGCAAAGTTTCCCGCCAAGGCAATCAGGTTGTAGTAGAAGTCGAAGCCTATCAAGGAACAGAAACACGAAGCTGCGAGGTTAAAATAACGACACAAACTTATACTCCGGAAATTCCTCCCGCAACATTTGCCGTCGTCCAGCAAGGAGTACTTTTTGAATTGTCCGAATCTCGACTATCTTTCAAGCCAGAAGGTTCAACACGTGGAGTATATGTATATACCAACGAACGCATTACATCGTGGAAAGTCACGGCATGGCCGGAATGGGTAGCCGACATCGACGAAACAGAAAATTCTTTTTACATTAAAGTCAAAGAAAATACAACGGGAGAACCTCGCAGCGGACTTCTTACCGTGACAGGATATATAGAAAACGGCACTTGGATAGACCGTACAATTGAACTTGTACAGTCGGCAGATCAAGGATGGAACAATACATTATGGTATTTTGAAGGTAATTACATTGTAACTTCAGAAGGGCAAAGTACCTCCTCTATCATTAAATTTGACCTGAATATACAGGATGTCGCAACCCAAAAGTTTACGTTGAATTATGAAGGAGTGGATCTCTCTCCTACCGGGGACATAGACGAAATGAAAATAACGCTTAGTGAGGATGAAGAAGGACAGCTTATCCTAAAAATGTCGGAATATAATGAAATAAGGGAAGACAACGACAACTGGGATAAAATAGATATACAGCAACAAATTACCATCAAACGGATTAGCGACGATGCCGCCAATGGCATAATTAGCGGAAGAAGTGATTTTGAAGGTAAAGGGTTTGGCAAATATTATCATACCATTCTTACTTACGATGGAAATATAACAGGCACCCGAAAACAATAGCTCAGCTCGGCTGACAAAAACGAAAGTTAGTCTTCAAAGCCCACAAAAGCTTTAAGACTAACTTTCGAGATTTACTGACCAACTTCAGCTTATATCATACGAAAAAGATCATCAGTCTTCCATTATTTTTTGTACAAATTTCAAAATCTTTTGTACAAAAAATAAAAAAACATCAAGACGTTTTTTCTGCAATCGGCTGAACTTTATCCCCAATATTGATGTAATGGTATCTTTACGACCCTATTATGTAGTTATATTTTCCATACGTATCTCCTATTTATAGCGACAACAAATCCATATTATTAGTCTATCTTTACGAAAAATTTAGAATTTTCTTATGCAAGCAGACTAAAGATAAGAAAATTTTATACATTTGTCTAATTATTAACACTTTAAAACAAAGGTAAAATATGCATCCCGACAAAAACTCAAATGAGTTTTTCAGACTCCAGTCTGATGTTTTAAAAACAATCAGAAAGTGGACAGGGATTTTATTGCTCGCATTATATATACTTTCACCAATTCATGCTCAGAGACCTCCGGCGTCACGTTACATAAACGATAATTCTTACTTCATTCATTTATCCACACAAAACGGACTTGCTTCCGATAAAGTACTGAATATCTTACAGGATCGATACGGCTTTATGTGGTTTGCAACAGAAAACGGACTCTCACGATTCGATGGAATACATTTCGTAAATTTTACTCATTCGAGAAAAGACAAAAACACCTTATCAAACAATGTTGTCACAGCATTATCAGAAGACCCATATGGTAATCTATGGATAGGTACACAAAACGGACTGAACCGTTACGACAATGTCCGGAATAAATTTTACAGATATGATACCCGAAACGGACTGAAAAATAACTTTGTCAGAGCACTTCATGCCGATAAAGAAGGGAATCTATGGATAGAAACGGCTCAGGGCTACCTGACATGCTATTGCCAGAAAGAGAACCGATGGACACACTTCAAGCATACTCCCGGAGTAAACGAGGGAAATTACTATTACTGGCAAATATATGAAGACTCTCTCGGGCTTTTATGGATAGGAGGACGTACCTTGCAGGGAATTGTTTTTTCAAAAAAAACACATAAAATGTTTTCGGCTCCTACTTGGTCGGATAAGGGCATGAAGCTCGAATCGGCTTTTTTTGTAAAAGCCAAGGACGGCAGCTTGTTTTCTTCGTCATTCGGCTCTATACAGAAATATGATTTCGAACAGCATAAGTTTGTCCATTATCGTTCCGTCCCGTTCGAAGCAACATGTGCAGTTACCGACAAAGAAGACTGTATCTGGATAGGTGGCTACGGAGGACTTGTCAGATGGCATTATCCGCAAGATAAAATCGAACAGTTTGTATCCGTAGCGGATAATTCCAATTCCCTGTCTTCCAACAAAATATTCTGCTTGTACACATCAAATGACGGATGCGTCTGGATTGGGACTGACAACGGAATTAATATGTATGCACCACACAAAAACCTGTTTCATACCTATCAGGGATACAACGTATCTGCCCTGATGGAAGCCAAAGACCGGCGCTTGTGGGTAGGAACTCAAAACGACGGAAGCTACGTTTTCGATTTTGAAAAGGAAAATATTGCTCACTTCAACTACCGGTTGATGACAAAAAACATCGACTATGCAACTTTCCAACGTGAAAAAGAGGTCATCCGCCAGTATATCAGACATGAAGCCATATACAGTGAGCAACAAACTCTGAACGAAAGTCTGGCCGACAATTATCAGAAATACCTGCATGCAGACTTACACTTCAGGTACCCGGACGAAAACCATGTATCATCTTTATATCAGGATAAAAAAGGCATGATTTACGTAGGTCTGTGGAACCATGTAGGATTCAACGTCTATAATCCGAAAAACAAACTATGGAAACGTTATGCGTTATGGAGTAAAAAACCGGACTATCACTACCCGCGCCTATGGTTAGGCAACCCGTTTGGCGCAAACTGGTATAATGGTTTTCTGGAAGACCGGAAAGGACGTTTCTGGTGCATCACCTGGGAGTGCTTCGGACTGAACCTGTTTGACCGTAAAACAGGACGGTTTGAATTCAAACATTACTTCCCGAACAATGTACCGTGCTTCCCACAAGGAAAAATAGAGCAAATCATCTATGATAAAGTCCGCAATCAATATTTTCTGAACGGCAAGAATACTTATTTCGGCTATTATGACAATAAAGAAAAACGATTCTACAAGTTTGGAGAACATTTTCCGGATGATTATACAAATCTGGATATTATAAAAGGATATTACCAATATAGTAAGGCAAAGATTTTTTCGCTTCCGAATGAATTTGGATGTGATTACATATTATTATCAGGAAGCAACAGACTCTATATGGCTAATGCGCAAAAAATAATGTACATGGACCTTACGAATCATTCCGTACATCCAGTATGCTCCATGCCGGAAAATAAATCTTTTGCCTGGACACTTTCTGCCGACGGGCATGCCATCATCGTTTATTGTGACAAAGGATTTATGTTGATTGATACCCTAAGACAGACTTGCATGCCGCTGGCTTCGTACAATACGGATCTGGTGTCAGAAAATGAGAACATCAAAGTTTTACTACAAACTCGTAATAAGGAATTGTGGATTGGAACATCTCATGCACTATGGAAACAGAACCGACCGCATAATAACTGGAGTCGAGTATCATCCGAGATTCAATCCTTCAATATCCTACGCGAAAAGGAAAACGGTGATGTATATGCCGGGAGCAGTAAAGGACTATATATTTTCCGCAAAGGAAAACAGATTGCTCACATTCCTTTTATGGCAAATAGTAAAAAGGGACTTCCCGGATCAGAGATCAGGGATCTATATTTACCTGATCTTC
>UMKQ01048394.1_pt1 | contig 36577 bp, 46 predicted proteins | sample 1966371 | NCBI WGS metagenome assembly UMKQ01 (sample SAMEA4836180, study PRJEB28245) | human gut metagenome | biome: gut microbiome; material: fecal sample | place: Denmark | collected 2008
GAATCAGATGCTTGGTAAAGGAAGATCAATGGATTTACTTGATGCTATAGCAATGAGAATGTTCCCGTTAGCTGAATATCAATATGGGACAGAACTTGAAAAAACGGCAATAGATCAGCGAGATGAAATTGAATGTGATTCAAATGAGAGTGTTTATGAAGATTCTTTTTGGGCTTAAAATATAAATCATGGAAGCAAAGGATTTAAAAAAAATAATAGAGGATTGCGCTAAGATGAAGTACGAAATAACTGTTAGAGATATTTCGTATATCGTTTTATTTAATGAATATAACAGTTCTACAATTGCCTATAAATCCATTTTTGGGGACGGAGAAGAAGATGTGATTTCAAAATATCATAAGTCAAAAACAATAAAGTTTCTCAAAACATATATTGATGCTAATTTTAAAAATAAGAAGCAAACCAAAAATGTAGATGAAGAAGACATTCAGGCTGAATATGAAGATATCACATTTGAAGAAAACAAAGAAGCTATGGTACGTCTATTGGCAAAAATACCGGAAGCTATCAAAAATGGAATGTCTATAAAAGATGCATTAAAATTAGAAGCGGATGTTCGTACTAGACTTAACGACAAATTCTCTGTTGCTGAAAAAGTAGAACAGCAATATATAATTGTAGAACAAAAATATAATGATATTTGCCCATATTGTCGGCATGAAATTGCCGTCCCAACTAAAGAGGTTTTAATGCAGAAGTATAATTTAATTGAAAATCCAAACAAGAATGCCTGATTATAAAGAACAAATAAAGCAACTTCTTTCAGAACCGGAAAGATTATTAAGAAAGAAGCCTTTTTTTAGAGGATATGACATGAGTTCATGTGCTCGTTTATATCCAACTAAAGTTGATATAAATGAGACCGTTAAAGTTGAACTTCCGGCTATAAAGAAAAGAGTGATTCATCAAAGCGAGTTTCTAAAAGAACTAGAGCCACTAAATCACCGTGTTCTATACGATCAAAATGTGCCTTCTATTACTATGAAGCTAGACAAAGAACAAGGTGGAGGATTTGTCGAGATCAAATATCAGAAGATGGCTGTCCCATTCCAAAAAAATATAAAAGACAAACAGGTACAGCATCTGTGTGGAAATAAAATGGAATTTACAATAGTTGACGAAAACCCGACAGATCAACAACAACAGGATTTTATTACATTTAAACAATATTGGGATCTGAGGAACCAAGATGGAATGAAAAGAAAGTTAGCAGATGCACAATTATCTGTTGGAGATGCCGGATTGTTATACTACTTTGACCAAGACAAACAAATCAAATCTAGGCTTATATCTTACATGGATGGTTTTGTTTTGATTCCACATAATGATGAAAATGGGGATCGCATCATGGAGGCTGTTTATTATCCCAAAGATGATGTTGAGTATATTGATTGTTATGATAAAGAAAACTTATATCGTTTTATCCGTGATGATTATGCTGTAGATACTAATAAATATGGATGGAGATTAGTCGAGACTAAATCTCATGGATTCTCTGAAATTCCTCTTGTAACAAAAAGAGGCGATGTCGCATGGAATGACGGACAAAGCGTTATTGAATCTTACGAAATTTTATATAATATTTTTAATGTTATTCAAAAAAGACATGGATGGGGGATTCTGTATATTAAAGGTCGCTTTGATGAAACAGGGAAGAAAATTGCCGGATCTGTTATTCTTAATGACAAAACGGCAGGAACTGATGCTTCAGGTAATGATGCCAAGTTCTTGACACCTCCTTCTCCGCAGGGAACGATTGACACATTACAGTTAATGGAAGAAACAATACAGAAAGCTACAAGTACAACTTTCTTGCTTCCTAAAGATGTTAAAATGACTGGAGATATTTCCGGCATTGCTATTATGCTTACTCAATCAATGGACATTGAAAAGGGGTTGGAACATGCTGCTGAATATCAGAATGTTGCAGATAAAATGTGCCGTTTGTTTAAAGAGGGATTGGCTAAAGAACTTGTGTATAAAAAGATTCAGCCCACTGCAATTACTGATTTTGAAAATCTAAAAATTAATGCTAAATTTGTGGTTTGGAGACCTCAGTCTGAAACTGATTTAGTACAGAGATTGGCTACTGGAATTAGTAATGGTATGATATCTAAGGACACAGCTATAGAAAAGAATCCTGATTCTAAACCGGATGAAAAAGCAAGATTGGAAAAGCAAAAAGAAAAAGAGATTGCAGATCAAGAACGGCAATTAGAAATAACATCAAAATATAGTAACAAAAAATAATGATAAGGAGGAATAATTATGTATCAGAACATTATAACAAAAGTAACAGAAATAAAAGAAGCGACTTTAGTAGATGATATTCATCCATTTTACGTATTTTTATTTTCCAAAGAAGGGGAATCTAATACTGCAATTGTAAATGGGTTGCCTACATATCAGAAAGAAATGACTGATCTTCCACTTACGTCAATGATGTGGAATCCTATCGCTTTAATTAAAATCAATGTAACAAGTGAGCTTCTAACTGATTATAGAATCTTTATTGGTTATATCGAATGAGTGGAGGAGCTAAAGGAATAGGGCTAGGTATTGACTTCGCTATAGGAAATCAATACAAGCGTAAAGGTGGTAAATCATATATTGATCCGGCTGTCCTATCTAGCGTTGTTTCAGTAATTTCCACCTATGGTAAGACGAATGAAGATGCAGACCGAAGTATTCTAAAAGATAAGACCGGGAAAGGTAATGATTTTAAATTGCTGAACTTCGGATTTGCGGGGAATAGTGGGTATGGGCTGTATAGTACTGATTTTACTAAATGGACTAAGAGACAAATAAATGATTTAGAAGTATCTCCAAATAAAATATCAGTAAGCAATAAAGATAGTGAAACAGCATTAGTAATATGGTTGGATGTAAACAAGAATAGATATGTGATTCCATCTTATAAAATAAAAGTTAGTAAATTAACAAAAACTATAACTTATTATTACATAGACGAAGCAAATCCAAGTATTAGAAGTACTTTTTCTATTAATAAAGAAGGAACATACATACTACCTATTTCACGAAACGATTTATATAATGGGGAAGAAAATACTAATATAGGTTTTGGAATATTCCCTCATGAATCTTTCACTATCGAGCAACTCCCCGACTTCGAAGGCTGGCTATGTACAGACGGAGTAGACGACATAATCGAGTCCGTCAAGCCCGTCTCTGAGATGTTGGAGGGTAGCAATGAGATTACGGTGGTGAGTATTATTCATCAGATATCCTTACGTGGCATCTCAGATATTCCATTAACTAATTATATCAGAGAATCTAATATTGGATATGTAAGAAATGAGCTTAGAGTTTCTCTTAATAAAACAGGAATATACGGTTATACATGCTTTAATATTCAAAGTCCTATTTCTAGCAATTCCTCAGTAATAAACAATATATTAGGAGATAAAGAAGATTATAGATTAGGTACGTATGGGAAGATATCAAACGCAAAGCTTAGTGTGCAAGGATTTATAGATAGTAGTGGTGCAATTATAGATACATCTCAAGTCGCCTACGCAGGTGGCTTTATCGCCAACAAAGTCCTAACCACCGACGAAATTAACCAAATTATCGCCTATTTCAACTTAGATCGTCCGGGACAGATCATCAAGCCTCAGTTGTACTGCAACGTCAAGAAGCAGGGCATCACTAACGACAACCACGCAGAGTTTAACGATCAGTTGATTGACTTTGTAGGAGGTCACAACATTCAGCTAAACAACATCGGTTGGAAAGGAGAAAGTGGAATAATTGATGGTGCGTTATATCTAGACGGTATCTCCGACTTCGGCAAAGCTACCGGATTGCCTATTTTGAAGGACTATACGGTAGTGGCGGATAGAAAGATAGAGACGAGTAAAGGAGGTATTGTTAGTAAGGATAATCCTGACGGAGCTTTTATCAGTGAGATAACAGGTGAAGCATACAGTTATGGTGCAGCAACATCAGTTTCAGTTGATTTCAAAAGAAAACTATCTTATCAATCAAAGTACATATATAATGGAAATCCTATCCAAGCAGGTACAGGCGTTGACAGTGACTCCATGTGGCTAGGAACGCTTAGAGACGGTGATTCTCGTTTCTCCAAGTTCGCATTATGGTCTCTCATGCTCTTCCCCTACAGCCTCTCCGAGTTTTTACTAGAGAGACAATTGAGAAAGTACAAGGCAGGCACTCTGTATCCGGATATGATTGAGTTTAGACCGATTGTAAAGAGTAACATCCCTTACTCTTCGATCTCCTACTCAGTTAATCCGGGCGAATACATTACCGAGGGTAGCACGGTCACTATCACCATAATCTTGTCAAATGCTTCTGATAAGCTGGTCGGTGTGTCATCCAACGCCATCAGCGACATATCCATCTCTGGAGACAATGGAACCTACGAGATAACCGGAAAGGTCACCAAGTCTCCTCAGAAGATCAGCATAGTTATCTCCAGCTACTTGACAATGTTAGGTAACGATACTTTAATTTCAAATGAAACATTAATTAAAAACGAATAATATGGAAAAGATATTTGACATAGCAAAGGACTCCGAGCAAAAGTGGGGAGTCATTGCGCAAGGGATAGATGGGAATTTTGAAGAAGCAAACATAGAAGTTAGTGGTATAAAAGAAAATTTTGAAGTCGTATCTTCGGAGGAAAAAATAACTTATCCGAAAGATGACAATAATATAGGATTTTATAACGCTAATGGTACGTATTCTGGAGCGTCAGCTACTAGCTATAGATATCAAGAAATAGTAGTAAATGAAAATGATATCATAGCTGTAACCGACTTGAATGAAACAGAAGGTGGTCGAGCTACATTTAAGTTTTTGTGCGCTTATGATGTCAATGGAAATGCCATCACTGACAAAGGCGTTAGCAATGTTGTAACACGAGAATACATCGTACCGAACGGAATTGACAAAGTAATTATATCCTATTATTACGCTTATAGATCATGCTACAAAATTACACATATAGAAGAAAGTGTGATAGCTAAATGCAAGGTTGTATCCGACTCAATAAAGGATGGCGTAATCATAGAGAGTAAACTCGAAAGTAAATTACAAAAGATATATATCAGGGCAACTGATACGCAAGAGGAAATATTAAACAAATTGATTGATGCGTATACGATTGGCAATGTAGATATTGTTTGGGAATTTGGAGATTATCTGTTTGATCAAGAAATTTTCGATTTGATTGAAAGCAAATATAAATTAATAGGTCACGAATTGCCTATTGGCGGAGGTTGCAGATATTGGTTTAACAACTCAAAAATTACATTGCATTACACGGGGGAAAATGCAGATATAAATGAGCATTGCAACTTATTCGGTTGTAGCTCTACTGGAGGTGGTTATGAATTACATGATGCTATTTTGCACAATATCAATGGCTGCTATGTAGTACACGATGACCCAGGTGCGGTAATCAAGAGTTATGTTAATAAATATTACAACATCCATTTTGTCAGCGAATACGAAACAATGGATAACGCTCTATCAAAGTGTATTGGCGGTGGTCTTGCGTTATCAAGCAACATTGTGATAGAGGGATGTACATTTAAGTTTGTTGGTGAAAGACCAAGTGGAGGAGATAAGCCTTATACTGTTACTTATCATGCTGCATCTGATGATCCATACGGAGAATTGCACGGATATATCAATTTTGCTATTAAGAATAGTTATATTCCGAGCTTTAGAGTGGGGCAAATTCTTGACAGACAACAAGGCAAATTAATCTTTTGCGGAAACAAGTATAAGGAGTATCTTAATTCTAACTGCGAGGAATATAAATTCTGCAATGAATTAATAACCGATTAACTCCCTAATTCGCATTTTTAATAAGAAGCAATTATGAAATATATTGTATTTCCGGTAGAAAAATTAAATGAAGTACCACAGGAGATTCTTGATGAATTACATTTAGTTCCTCGCAAAAACAATAATGGGACTGAAGTAATAATGAAATTGAGTCATTATGAATTACTCTTTCCTGTTGCTGCATTACTCCCATTAACTGATGATGAGACTCCACTTGAGCCTGTGTATCCATATCCGGTATATGAAAATGAAGAATTATCAGCCTTATTGTCATCATCCGAATGGTCGGGAGAGGAGATCATAGCTCCTGTTTTGGAAACTATATCGCCTAAGACATCTACGAGATCAACAAAAACCAAGAAAACTACTGTATTATAAATTTATTTGTTATCTTTGTATACAATAACGAATAATATATTTCTGTATGGATTGGACAAACATATTAATGTTGATATTCGGTAGTGGTGGGGCTATTGCCGGAGTTTCGTCTTGGATTAAGACAAGACCGGAAAAGATATCTTATGAAATAAAGAATCTTCGGGAAGTTATAGATGAAGTGAAAGAAAATCGTGAAGAAGACAAAAAAGAGTATGAGAACAACAAACTAAAGTTGGAGAGAAGATTAGGGGAAATGGAAATTAGAAATTCAGTTTTAGAGAAATCGATTCAACAATGGTTTAAATGTCATCACTTACCGCAAAATGGAATTTGTCCAGTCGCAGATTTTGTAGATAAATCAGAAGAACTCATAAAGAAATGAGTTGATGAGATAAATGCAAAGAAACAATTATAAAACATGCCCGGCAGTCCAAAAGGAATCTACCGGGCACTACGTTTTATTTCATAAATCAAAAGTTCTCATTTGCAAATATAGATATATATTCGAATATAACAAATAAAATGGTCGAAAAACTCTCAATATTTTCATTGGGACAGGACGGTAGCAAAACTCCTTTCCCTAACAATGGAGCACAAGCTGTAATAGCTGACTACCAATTTGTGTCCGGGAGAATGGGTTCAATTAGCCTTTCGGCTACTTTAATGTATCCTCGTTGTCTTGATAACGAATGGGATGAGACTCAGTTTGTTGAATTTAGGGGAGAAAAATATTATATCTTCACTACTCCTTCTTCTTCCAAATCCAATACCGATTTAAGATGGAAGCATGACCTTGTATTTACTTCAGAAAGGATTCAGCTTGACAATACATATTTTTATGATGCGGTATCACCTGATGCTGCCAATATAGATCAATACGTTAGTAATAGCACTAAGTTCACATTTTATGGTGATATAAATGAATTTGCTAAACGTATGAACTATTCTTTAAAATATTCAGGTCTAAAATATTCCATTGTTGTAGATGAAGGAATTAGTTCAGAAGGTAAATTGATGACTTTTGAAGATAAGTTTTTCAGTGAAGTCTTACAGCTAGTTTTTGAAACATATGAATTACCATATTATTTTGCAGGCAGAGTAATACATATTGGATTTTCCAGTAATGCGATAACTCAGACATTTAAATATGGGCATGACAACCAACTCCTTTCAATCACTAAGACAAACGCTAATTATCGTATAATTAATAGATGTACGGGTGTTGGTAGTGATGAGAATATTCCATATTACTATCCGAATGATAATCCAAAAGGAGATATAGGCGTACAAGCTGATGCAAATAATACTGCAATTAAACAAGCGGACATTCGGATTTCTGACAAAGATTTGTTTGCAGAGAAGGTAAATATAAACGAGACTATAGAATATCGTGAAGGTGAAGCCGCAAATGCATATAGCTATAATTTGTGGTCTGACACTGGAATGCAGTATCAATATACTCTTAAGAATCAAGTAGAAATCCCACGTGTTGAAGTAATAAATACTGTTCCAAAAACAGGAGTATGGAAGGGGACTATCCGGATGCGATTAAAAATGTATCGTGAAGGAAAGATGAGAGTGGGAATTCAGCCATTAATGAGACGGGTTTGGAAGAATGCAAATCCCCCTACCAAAGATTGGCAACCCGAAGGTCTTGAAATGAAATTTTCAGATGCGGAAAACAACAACCTGACTTATACAAAGTTAAATACATGGGATTATAGTTTAGGTGATCTTGCAATAGGAGAATATAATTTAGATTTTATATTTCAATTCCAAACCAATGAGTTTATAGACTATTATAAAGTCTATGCTGTCATTAAAGCAATCAGCATTGGATATGATGGCAAATATTGGTTTTTAAATAATGCGGTAGTATCTCTTCCTGCTATTGGTATTAGTATTACTAAAACTCCTGCTGTGGGAGATAAGTTTAAGCAAATTGAATTAAAGACAGATTATATTCCATATGCTCAGAATCTGATGCCTCCTATCTATAGAGAGAGCAAGGGATTGCAGCACTTTTACAATGCTAAGAATAATACATATAAGATTCCCGGTACAAATGAATATTATACGTTTGAAAACGAATATACCGAAGGGAATCCTAAAGAAATAATTGTAAAATTTGAAAACATTAAACCTTCAATTAAGGGAGTTAGGAATGCTGCCGGACAACTAATTGGAGAGATTGCGGCTATTGCATTTGACGATGAGGATAATGACGAATTAGATAAAAAAACAAATGCATATCTACATCCATATTTCTATGTAAAATTAAGGAAGACAGATGGTACATATGGATTCAATCTATTCGAGCAAGGTATTTCAAGCGGTGAGATGACTCTTTCCATGACAAGTGGTAAATGTGCTGCTTGTAATTTCATAGTAGAAGTAAAAGAGGAAGGTGAAGGTGAAAAAGCAATATTTCAGAATCCAGTACAAGTTGATAGCAATGGAAATATTGCTCCCGGTAACGCTGCAGAGAAAATTAACAAAAAAAATATTCAGGAAAGACAGCAGAATACTAGGACAAATGAAGTTTGGTTAGCTTTAAAAAAAGATGATTCGACTTTCAATATAGTTATGCCTAATGAAACGAATAACTATAAGCCGGAAGCCGGAGACTCTTTTGTTATTCTAAATATTAAGCTACCACAAGCATATATATTAAGCGCAGAGAACGATCTGAAAGAAGAGATCATTCGATATATGGCTCAGAACAATAGCGAAAAATTTAATTTCTCAATAACATTTAGCCGTATATATTTAGAAAATCATCCGGATATTCTTGCTCAATTAAATGAGAATGCTCGTTTGCAAATTGAATATAATTCTCAAAAGTATGAATTATATGTATCTAATTATACATACAAAGTTTCCAATAATGAGATATTGCCGGAAATTACTGTTGAGCTTTCAGATACGATTACAATACGAAAGGGAACATTACAAAAATCTATTTCCGCAGTCCAACAAAGTCTATTAAGCACTATCGGTTCTATTGACTTTCTGAAAATGGGATTAAAATACTTTCTTCGTAAAGATGTGCCTGATACTGCATTAGAACATATTACATTTAATGATGGCATTCTTGTAAGAGGTAAAAATGCCATTATTGAAGAATCAGCCAATGTTATATATGAGGAAGACGGTAATGCTATCTATGAGGAATATTCAGAACCTATAATGCCTATAGCTGAGGCTAATACATTAGGATCTCTTGATAATGTAGATGCTATTGTTGATGGGACTGTAAACGATAAAGTTCTTCTTGTTAAGAATCCCGGAAGTACGCAGTGGACTCAGGAAAAAATGTCCATCAATGTGGATAGTATTATCTATATATCTACACAGACATTATTGGATAGTACTAGAACGACAGATTTAACTTTGAGCGCAGAAGATCATCAGGCAATTATCAAACTCTATGGAGATAAAAATGTATCCAAAAATACAGTTGTTTATAGAGGGAAAGAGAAACTAGGAAATCAGTATTTGGTAGCTCTTTCAATGTATGCCAATTTTTCTATCATTCCTGCATCTGAAGAAGGTGTCATGGATGTGGCTTATGTAAATCCGTCAGACGGTTTTCTTTATGCATTTAAAATTAAAACAAATGAAAATCGCAGTATTGCTACCGTTCCGGAAAAGAAATCAAGTGGAGGAGAAATTATCATTGATAGTGCTCTTTCTACAGAATCAGAAAATCCGGTAATGAATAAGATCATAACTCAATATATTAATGAGCTTATGGATGCTGTATTCCAAATAAGTATGACTTCTTTTAGTGGAGGAGGCACTTATGAAATCGGAAGCAGTACAAAACCTGTATTGAGTTGGGTTATTAAAAGAAAAGGAGAGGAGGTTAATCCTACCAATGCAACTGTGAACGGTAACAAGGAAGGTGTAGCGGCTAATTTTAAGTCTTATACATCTCCGGTTGAAATTACATCTAATAAATCATATACTGTAATAGCATATTATAATTCTCAATCAGTGACTAGATCGGCATCATATTCATTTCTCAGTAAAAAGTATTTTGGAGTTTCTCCAAATACGACTTTGACAAATGATGAAATATTAGCATTAAGCAGATGGGCATGGGCTAATAGTAGAACTATGAGCGAGTCCCTATTTGATTGCACAGGGGGTCGTTATCCATATTATGTAATTCCTGCAAGCATTTATTCAGGACTTGAAGTATGGGTAGGTCAGTTTAGAAATACAGACATAGTTGTTACTGATCAAAATGTAGTCAATGCACAAGGTTATACGGTAGCTTACAAAGTTGTGAGATTAAATACTATACAGTACGGTAAATTATACATATCATTCAAATAAACAGTCATGGCAGATATACCCGGAACCAATGTCGCCTCCATGATAACTCCGTTTACAACGCAGGATATCATCGCTACACATAGTGAAACATATGGACAAGGAGGCTATAGAAGTGAGAAAACAGTTGCAGATATGAACGCAATTATTGCGTCCCGTAGAAAAGAAGGTATGATTGTTCATGTCTTAGATGAAGACAAGGATTATATCTTAAAGGACGGTAAATTTGTTGTGAAGACAAGTGAGGTCATTGTCGATTCAGCATTGAGCGCTACTTCTCTTAATCCCGTTCAAAATAAAGTAATTACCAATGCTTTAGATTCCAAACAAAACTCTTTGGTTAGCGGAACTAGCATAAAGACCATTAATAGTGTATCTTTGTTAGGTTCCGGCAATATAAATATACCTGTTATAACAGTAGATAGTGCAACAAGTTCTACATCTACAAATCCTCTACAAAATAGGGTTATAACAGCTTCCATTACTGATATAAATACTAAATTAACGCCAATATCTACAGCATGGAACAAGAAAAATACAGCTAATGGTCTTCTTGTATTGGATACAGCAGGATTAGTTCCTAGCAGTAATCTTCCTTCCTATGTCGATGATGTATTGGATGTGTATGCTACATATGATCAATCAGCAACTGGAACTATATCAAATGTTAAATTATATACAGATTCATCTAAAACGATTGCAGTAGTTCCGGAAACAGGAAAGATATACATTGATGTTTCATCCGGCAAACCTCCATATCAATTCAGATGGTCAGGTACAGCATATGTTACATTGAATACCGGAGGACTTATTATTGGTACTATATCCGGTACAGCATTTGATGGTGGAAAAGGACAAGAATTATATTCTGAATATGCAGGAAGCCGAAAAACTATTTATCAAAGAGCATATTCCTTCTTCAATGCCATTACTCCTGCTTCAGATAAATTCATGCAAAATATATCAGCATCTTATACTGCCACTGCCATATCACTGACTAAAGCATATAAGAACTTTGCAGGGACATCATCATCAGAATCATTAACTATAAATGCTGCTACTACAAGTAATGCAGGAGTAATGTCTGCAGCAGATAAAACTAAGTTAGATTCATATCAAGCCTCAACAGGAGCTACTCCGAATTCAATTGCCAAGAGAGATGAGAATGGAGACCTTACAATGCGGTATCCAATTACTAATGCCGGAGTAGATAATAGCTCATCTATTGATTATGTCGTATATATAAGCAATTCTGCTACAAAGTTTATGAGACATTGTTCATTGTCTCATTTTACCGATGTAATGCGATTGGTTACAACAACAAGTAGAGGATTAATGTCTCCGGCTGACAAAAAGAAACTGGAAGATATTGATACAGAGAAGTTCCTTCGAAAAGATATTGATGATATAGCAAATGGAAATATTACTTTCAATAATGGTATTTATGTGAAAGGTTCATATGCTAACCTTCAATCAATTTTTGAACAAGGAGGAAATTCTATCCTTGAACAAGGAGAAAACGGGATTATAGAAACAGCAGAGACACAAGCAGCACCAACTGATATTACATTAGCTGATTTAGCTAATGTTGATGGCACAGTTAACGAACCTGCATACAAGAGGATGATTTTAACTAAACTTGCCGGAGCTACGACATGGACACAAGAATACATTGATCCTCTTATTGAAATTACAGAAGCTCCTAGCAATAATTTATATTATGCTAGAAGAAATAAAGCATGGGTTAATTTTACTCCTTTTTCCGGTAATTATTCAGATTTATCGGGAAAACCGACTATTCCTACTAAATTAGCAAATCCATATGCATTAACCTTTTCCGGAGCAGTAACTGCAACATATGACGGATCAGGCGCAGTCAATGTAAATATACCTGTCGGTGGAGGAGGTGGTGGCGGAAGCGTTATCGTAGATAGCTCTCTTAGTACAACTTCGGTAAATCCTGTACAGAATAGGGTTATAACAAATGCTATTAATAATGCCAATAGTAGCATACAAACCAATGCTGATAATATTGAAGAGATAATGGCTATTATCGCCAATATACCATCTATAAGTATAGATACTGCATTGAGCACAACAAGTACCAATGCTGTTCAGAATAAGGTGATAACTGCCGCCTTAAATTCCAAACAGAATACACTTGTGTCAGGTACTAATATTAAAACGATTAACAGTCAAAGTATTGTAGGATCAGGAAATGTCAATCTCACTTATTCTTTTTCTCAGATAACTTCTAAACCAACTACCTTATCGGGATATGGAATTTCGGATGCATATACAATGACGCAAGTAAACAATGCCTTTGTATCTTTAAGCGGAAATGTAATTAGAACATCAGGGAAGCTATCAATGGCAGCAGACGTATTTGCAGATGATGGCTCCACAGGTGGTCTTGATATGAGAAATTCGAATATTGTAGGTGTAAATGGTATATATTTTAAAGATGCATCAGATAGTGACGGTGAATATATCAATTTTTACAGAGATTCTACTCATGTTGATTCTTTATATGCATTAAATGGAGAATTACGATTTAAACCTAATAGAGTATTAGGTGCTATAACGACTGCATCAAATATAATTCTTCATACGGGGAATTATACATCATATGTACCTACAAAAACAGGGACGGGAGCAACAGGGACTTGGGCAATAAGCATTACAGGAAAAGCCGAATTATCTAAAGCTACAAATTTAATCAATGGATCATATACAGGAAGTGGAGGAAAACAACCGCCATCTTATATACCATCAGGGAATATTAGATTTAACATGATGAATACTGTTGTTGGTACTGACTCTAACTATAAGGATTTCATATTAATGGACAGTTATACTGGTAATGATGTTCCTTATGTTACTGCAATTGGAGTAAGAAAAACTTCAACTCCTGAAGCATATATAATGTCAGGTGCAAAAGGCAATACAACAGAAGCTAATTGGGTTAAGACTACTTTATTAAGTGCTCTTAACTACAATAACTATGCACCATCTAAAACCGGATTAGGTGCTAGTGGCACATGGAATATTAATGTATCAGGATCAGCAGCCTCAGTAGCATGGGTAAATGTTTCCAATAAACCTAATTTTGCAGCAGTTGCAACTTCCGGTTCATATAATGACTTAACTAATAAACCTACAATTACAAATATAACAGTTGACTCAGCCTTATCGACTACTAGCACTAATCCATTGCAAAATAAAATTATCACTACTGCACTAAATGGCAAGCAAGCAAATCTTGTTTCGGGAACAAATATTAAGACTGTAGGAGGACAGAGTCTACTTGGAAGTGGTAATATTGCATTTCCTACAATAACTGTTGATTCTGCTTTAAGTTCCACTTCAACGAATCCTTTGCAAAACAAGGTAATTAATAGTCAATTTGAATCTGTTACTGCAGGAATGCAACTTATTATGAGTTTATACAATGAGATTAAAACAAGTGCTTTAACCTCTTCTAGTGTTGTTACGTCTATTACTACAGAGAATAGCAATAGTACATCACTAGTAACATCTGTTAAATCCATTGTTAGCTATATAAATGATAATCTAATTGTTCCTATAACTCCTTTACTTACGGCTTATCTAGCTCAAAATACCAAAAATGGTATGTTGATTTTGGATTCAAATGGTAAAGTTCCTAGCAATTTATTGCCGGGCACATTGTTAACATTAGGAACAACATCTACTACGGCTTTTAGAGGTGATTATGGTAACATCTTATTTACTAACTTTGGATCGGGAACAAATCTAACAGGTACTCAGCGTGCTAGAAACTTCTTTGGGAAAATTGATGTTTCTAATTTACATTTCTTATCAGGTGATTATACTTGGACACAAACAGATTCAGAAATAGAAATAGAATTTGAACAATATAATTTTACTGGTACTAAAAGTACATCTTCTCCTTTGATTAATTTCCCAATAGCTACAACAGCGAAAGCCGGACTACTTGGAGGAGATCAATGCTCTAATTTAGTTTCTCTTAATACTGAATACAATAATATAGCAAATAAAGCAAATTATATAAGGGCTAGAAAGTTTTTTAACTCTATAAATCCTGTTAATGAGTATTATTATTGTGGAGCTTTTGTAAGTCCTAGTAAAATTGATATTGAGATAGAAATAACCAAAAGAAATTTTGATACTTCTAGTGAAACTTATGATTACATAAATCTTCCTGCTGTTACATTAAATAATGCAGGAATATTAACATCTACCCAATTTACTAATTTATCAAATAAACAGGAGAAATTAGTTTCCGGCACAAGTATCAAAACCATCAATGGGCAATCATTATTGGGAAGTGGTAATATTAATATTTCAGGTGGGGGATTGAACTCATATACAACTACTCTTGATATTTTTAATATATCAAATGGTCGAACTATTACTTCTACAGAATTTGCAGAAGTAGGAAGAATTGTGACGGCTGTAAGAGAAGGAAAACAAATATTATATAACTATCAGATGGCTGAATTTGGTACAGGAGTATTAAACTGCCATTTAGCGGATGATTTAACTTGTCTATCATGGGTAGTTACAAGTTATACTGATACTGAAATATTCTATATCAATCCAACATTATCTACTGATAAATGGGCAAGAATATCATTAGTAAAATCAGATTTTTCAAATATAACTTCCAAATCCTTCGGCTCCTCATCAAGTTACTACAAGCTTCCGGATGGGTTGCTGATTCAGTGGGGGTATAGCACTAATTCAGGTATAGGCAAAGTGATATATTATCCAATATCCTTTTTTAATACTTATTACTCTGTGCATTTAACTGGAACTAGATCTGTACACAGTAATTACATATATTCTTTTGATATATATACTAAAAGTGTAAGCTCTTTCACAATGGATTCCGTTTATCAAAATGTTGATTCCGATGCTGGAGGGTTTAGTATAGCTTTTTATTGGTTCGCTATAGGTCGTTGGAAGTAATCTTATTTCCAACGTCCTATTGCTATCCAGTTAAATTTCCATGCAGTCCATGTTCCCGCTTCAATTTTGGCCCATCCATAAAAGTATCCTGTATACTTTGTGTAAATTACAGTGCTAAACATAACTGGCGATGTGTCCACAGCCTGGATAGTACTAGTTACAATATAGTTTGTATCAGAGAAAGATATAGGCAGTATTATTTTATGGTTTCCCAAAGTTCCGGGGGACATTCCCCACTGAATCAGCAACCCATCCGGAAGCTTGTAGTAACTTGATGAGGAGCCGAAGGATTTGGAAGTTATAAATTAAAATAGTATTTTTACAAAAAATATGAGATATGATGTATTGGAAACAAGGCTTTTACGATGAACCTGTAGAGGGAAGCCTAGAAATAACAGATGAATATTGGAGAGAGCTTTTGACTGGGCAGGAGAATGGTTTGGAAATCCATGAAGATTCTAATGGGTATCCAATGCTGAGACAACATGTATATACCTTAGAAGAAGCAGTACAAATGAAGGAAATAGAAATCAATGCTTATGACTCTTCTGACAAGGTAAACTGTTTTATACTTGATGGGGAATCCGGATGGCTTAATAAAGCAGATCGAGCAGGATTAATCAACTCCATTAACATAGAAAAAGATGCAGGAAGAACCGAAACAAAAATTTGGTTTAACAATAAAAAACATCCTCTTCCAGTAGATTTTGCTTTAGACATGATTAAAAAAATAGAATTATACGCTATTGACTGCAATGATACGACTGAAGAACATTTGGCTATTATAAAAGAATTTGCTACTGTTCAACAAGTACAGACATTTGATGTTACTAAAGATTATCCTGAAATATTAACGTTTAAAAGTAAAAAAGATGAAGAAAGTATTTTATAACTCATGGTTAGCTAAGGCTATCTTATTTCCACAGTTTTCTACAATTACTATTATGGCTTGGGTGTTTACTAAATATCGCTCCCTTAAACAAGCCGTTATTAATCATGAATGCACACATGCTCGTCAATGGACTGAATTAGCTATTGCTTCAGGAATACTGATTTGGCTTGGAATATTGATCTTTGGTTATTCGGCATGGTGTTTATTATTTGCGGCAGCAGTCTTTTATATTTGGTATGGCTTAGAATATGGGATTCGTTTTTTGATTTCTACTATTTTAGATGATGGGTGTGCTGCACATGATATATATAAAAGCGTTTCTTTTGAACAAGAAGCCCGTTTTTCTGAGGAAGATAATAATTATCTAGAAAATAGCAATTATTTCTCATGGACTAAATTTTTATTTAAATAATACATGGCATATACATATGACAGTGGAGTAGAAAGAGCAGTCTACTCCACAAAAAAAACAGGAAGAACATTGCCAAACGGGGCAACTGAGATGACCGAAGATTTTGATTCTGGTTTTTCCGGTCATGGCTTTAAAATATGGAAGACAGACGATGGATTTTATAAGATTGAAGCTGATGAATTAATGATTAGAAAATCATTAACAGCATTTGAACTTATCATTTCTCAGATACGTGCCATTAGAGGAAGTTATGCGATTACTCAAGGAAATGCGAAAATTAAACATGTTGATACTTATACAGAAGGAGGTAAAGGGTATTATCGTATTGAAATAGAAGATGAGGTAAATACTATATTTGAACATGATTTTATTCGCTGCCAAAAAGGGAATAAGGAATATCATGTAGAAGTATCTAGCGTACATCAAGGTTATATCAATGTTCTTATGAGTGAATTTACTTCAGGATCAGATGGTGTTGTGGTAAATCCTCCGGAAGCAGGAGATGAAATTGTACAGTTTGGTAATTCTTCTAGAGATGCTGCATACGCTAACCGACATTCGGCTATTTATATGTCTGTAGACAATGGCGAGCCTAAGATTGATTTAATGACTAACATCTATACAAAAAACTGGGATGATACATTAAAGGTACGTATAGGTGGAGATCTTCCCGGTACAGATGGAGAACGAGGATTCTTTGCTGTTAATGGAAAACTTATGGGTGTAGATGAAGCCGGAGAAACAGTATATCAGATTAATCCTAATGGTAGTGGTTTTTTTGCTAGAGGTAAATTTTCGTGGACAGCAGATGGTGCTCCTTCTTTCTCAGGCAGTATATTCCTTCAAATAGATAATAATAATGTATGGAGAGTGACTGAAAACGGAGAGAATATCATTGGTAATGAAGCTGGGCAAAGAATAGTTATAAGTCCATCTGATGCATCAATGACTTTTTTTAATGCGGAAGGAAATACTGTTGCTATATATGATGGTAAAACACAAGAAAATCCGGAAGATTTTTTTTCTTCTTCTATTCCAACAATAACTATTACAACTCTACCATTCTCAGCAGAAAGTTCTTCTTCTATAAATTATGGAACAATAGTAATATCCAAACCATTTCAAACTACAGCAGCAATTAATATGACATGCAATTTTAATATCTCAGTTAGTCATATGTATGCTGATGAATATATATGGTTTAACCTTAATGTTAAAACATATTCAGATTCAAGTTTGAAAAATCTTATTAGTACAAAAAAAATATATGGAGAGACATATGGAAGTGGTAGTAATCCTTCTTATAATATTACTAGAGATGTAATATTGACAGAAATAGGATATAATGTTATCTCATTTGATCTTAGATTTATGGTAGGATATCAAAGTAGTGTGTCTTTCTCTATGAATAGTTTAACTCCTATAGTTACTGCAAATAAATACATTTCAAATTACTTTGCAAATGGATTGATTTTAGGTACTTCAGGGAATAATAAATTTACTGTTTATAATGGAGAACAAGGCGGACTACCCACAATACGTTTTAATGCAGAAAATTCGCTATTTGGATTAGGATTTAGCAGATATGGAATAATGACTAAAAGAAATGGCTTTTGGGGTATGATGCCAAGCATTATAAGTTGTGGATTAATTCAGACTGAAGGAAGTTATTATCGTTTTGCTCATTTTTCATCTTATGATAATAATATACCTTCATTATCTAAATCATCTACAGGAATGGTAACATTAACAATTCCAAGCGATTGGGATCAAGATCAAGTAAATGATACTAGTTGTTATATATTAACGACACCGAGGATTAGGCCTTCATATAGACAATTTTATGTTTCAGCAAATTGGGATAACTCTACAAAGAAAATTTATTTTTATATAAAAGTTGACAATAGTACTTATTATGATGGAGATTTTTATTTTGAAATAAAACGTTATTAACAGAAAAGGGAGCTTAATTGCTCCCTTTCTTATTTAGTCCAATTTATTGATTCTTCCAATATATGGTTTTTCCGGTTTCGTCTTTTTGGGCACTACTTTATTTTTCTTCTTAGCCTCCCTCTCAGCGTCTAGTTCTGCTTTCAAAGCTAGAATCTCGGACTTTTTAAAACCGATCTTCTGATTGCGGAACTTATGCTGTTTAATACCCTTTTTCTTCATGAGATTACTGAAGCCAACTCTATTAGAAGAATAATGAAGTATTCGCATGGCAGAATCGTAGTTAAGAAAATCATCTTCTCGTACATATTCGCTGTTTACTTTTTCAATACTATTAATTGCTTGTGCTAAATCGTTATCACTGCAATCCTCCGTAAATATGTCAAAGAGTCTAGAGAAAAGAGTTTCAAATAGAAACTTCTTAATACCGGATAGCTTTCCGATCTCATCTTTGACTAAATCATATGCCTCAGCCTTAATCTTTGCAATCTTATTTGAACTTGTACTCATAATTCTTTTTCTCTTTTTTAAGTTTACGAACTTTTCTAAAATGAGCAATACCGAGTATTACTGTAATTATTATAGAAACTATCCATGTAGATGTTACTAACCAAAGATAAATTTCCGTATTAGGAATAATATCATATGCATTGTCAATGCAAGCTATAGAGTCAGTAAATACCATATTAACTGGAATAGCTCTTGCAAACTTACAATGGAATTTCTTATCTTCCGATGCAAGTATAAATAGACAATAATCCAATAAAATGACGTACCAGCCAGCGTTGATTAATACACCATTCCATGCATTTATATACACTACAATCATGTATATAGCAATAAAGAAAATTGTAAATCGAACTATAATTCTATTCATTACTTCTTTTTATTTACTACTAGTACAACCTTTTCGGTTAATAATCCCGGAGCCTTACTTCTTAGTTTCGGTTTTATTGCAGCCGAAGATTTGTTCTTCTTGACTACCTTCGTGGTTGTCTTTATCCGAACCGCTTTGGTCATTGTTATATTCCAAATTAATTAATAAATCTATAAAATGTTTTGCTTTCTTCAAATCTTCAAGTCCATTTTTATCTCTGAACCTCGTAATATACTTAACCACACTTCCTTGAAAAAAATCAAGTTTATTAGCATGAATGTACTCTATTGGTTGGATTGCATATTTTTTATAATGTGTGCCTCCTTCTTGGTAGTTTAAAGCTTCTATATATTCAACATTTGCGTTCGGATGATCAGGATATATCCATCCACCCGGAAATGGAGTTACAGAGCTTTCACTCCATATTTTCTGTTCCTTCTTGTTTTCCATTTTCTTCCTTTATAGCTTCTTTTTTGAAATCTTCAATAGCTGAAACAACATTGTTAAATTCTGTATCTTCTTCAGGAGTTTCATCCTGTAATGGTGTTTCTAATTTTTTAGCAAAAAAATCATTTTGTTTTTTAGAAAAATAATAAGCAAGATCTTGCCAAAGTTCATCGTTACAAAAGCATATTAATGGTGTCATAATAAGACACATTGTTGCATTAATAAAGGTTGGAAATGCATCTTTTTCTTCATCAGATAATCCGCTATCATCTTCATGAGTATTTATGATATATTGTAATTGCTTATATAATGTCTTTTGCATTGGATGCACTACCATTTCGAATCCGGCAACCTTTACAACAATACAATTTTTCATTAAGATCAACTTAAAATGCCCAAAATCATACTCTTTTACTATATCATCTATTTGAAGATATACTAAAGTAGGCTTAATATCTAATTGACCTTTAATAGAAATTATATCATTAATTAATTTCTCTGCATGATGAGCATCATTACAAAGTACCTTTAACTTTTGTATTTTTGATTTAAAAGTCTTCTGCAGGGTTTCCCGATTTGTTATCTCCTTCTGTTTCATTTTCTATTTCTGATTTATTTTCTTCTACTACTCCTTCTTTTTCTTCTTCATCATTTTTTTCTTTAGAAGAAATAACTTCAGAGGTTTTAGATATTTCCGGTTCAAACTGACCTAGCTGATATGCATTCATTGTACGCCATGTATTCATACGGGTAATCTGTTCTTTAATACAGCATTTAAGGAAATATTTCTTGACTTCTTCTTTTTTCATGGCATTAACTTCTGCCTCATTCATATCCGGATTTCGGCTAAGAATAAAATCAATCATGTCCTTTTTATTCTTTACTTCCGGAATGTATTTTTCAGTAAGGTATACATATGGATATATTCCGAGTAATTCATGATATACTCCTACTCCTCCGATTTCTTTTAAAACTCGGACTTCATCGTATGAAAACAAATCATGTTCAGCTATGGCATAGTCGATTTTTCCTGTTTTACGCAGTATCTTTACTATGGCTTTAACCCATGTTTTATCCGGATTATTAATTTCCGGTAATTGCGGCAATTTTGCCGTTGTCAACATCTCAAATAGAGATTCTTCTGTTACATTTCTCATTTTCCAAATAATTTATATCCAACTTGAAAATTATATAATGGCTTATTCTGATATATTCCGATGCCTGCTCCAAACGAAAGTGATTTTGGCGAATTAATGGTCAAGTTAATACTAGGTATCACTTTAGAATCATAGTTCGAAATTTGAGCGTTTAAATAGCCATTCCACGATTTTTTATAAATAGTTCTTATTTCGGTATTCGTTACCTTTTTTTCAATTGTCTTATTAAAGACGTTTATCTTTTCTAATGAAGGATTTACACCACGTATCCATGCCTCATATCGCCCTTCCTCTTTGTAATATTTTTCTTCAATCGGCAGAGATACTTTATTGGAATCCTTAATATAAACATATAACGTATCAATTATTTTTTTATATTTATATTTAGGAGATTCAATTGTTATTGTATCTGTTTTATAAATAGTAATGGTATCCGTTTTATAGATAGTTTTCATTGAGGGTTTCGACTGATCTAGAAAGGAGGTTACTATCCATGATAAAACAAGGATACCAATTACTATATATGGCAAATATTTATTCATCTAACATAGTATCAATGATATCAATCATATCAACATATATATTACATTCTCTCATACATTGATCTATATCAGTTCGTGTACCACGAAATATTACTTGAATTAGATTATTAGTCTTTTCAACCAAAGTATGAGCAAATTTATTTTTTAATAGCTCAAGTTCTTGTCTATCTTTTGAGTTAGATTTACTTTTAGTATGTTTGAAATTATCAATATCTTCATCTATTGATCTTGAATCGTCTTTGGACATATCTGCTAATGGATCTTTTAACTTTTCTGCATCATTATATTCGAACCATTTTTGAAAATCATCAAAAGTCTTTGGACTTTGAAAGATAATCTTACCCTCTTTTATCCCTTTATTATATAAATAAAAAGGTATTTTTAACTTAGTTACTTCATCATAAACATTTGATAACAAATGCTCGTTAATCTGCTTTAATGTTTTCATTTTTAAAGTGTATTTCTTGTTTGACCATTAATATTTTTTAATTTAAATGTAGCAATAATATATTTAATATCACCATAAAGTTGATCCTCAGAAGGAGTAATCGCTTCAATGAGTATAAAGTTAACATATTTGTTACGCACATCATCATGATAAATGATTTCCCCGGAACTAATGTATTCTACGAAATTATCGTAAGTTGCTCTACGATTGTCTCCTTTGAAAACTAGTGTTAATTCAAGATCAGTATTTTCTCTAATTGGCTTGCTTGCTTGATAATAATTCAATTTATCTGTTTCAGCAAAACTTTCAGTATATACGGATTTTATTTTCCCGTAATCTGAAAGACCTTTAAATTGTTTATATAGAAGTCCGTTCCAATGATTTTCTATATTATATTCGGTATCCTCACCAACTTTTTTCATATAAAAATTAGCCATTTGACTCCTCCTTTCCCATATATCTTTCAATTATAACACTTGGATTGATTACATCACCAGTAATCAATGGATCTCCACCATATATATATAAATAACACCGGGAATTTTGTCCTAATTCAATATTAATTTGAGATTTCCCAACAATATAAATTTTACATATAAGATAATCTGCTATTTTAAGAGTTGTATTTGAATCTATAACACATAGCAAGGTAGTCGATACATCAAATGCATTTTCGTTAAATTCACAAACCATAGCACTAGAATATCCATTTCCCTTAGCATTCTTATATTCACAGATATATTTCCCATTTATAAATGGCTTAAATTTCTCTGATATGTATTGTGGAGAAAGTCCCCAACCCTCACTAATGGACTGCGCCATATATGAAACGGCATTTGAGTCGCAAGCAAGTTCGAAAAGTTCTCGTTTGGTTTTATGTTCTGACCATTTATCAGTATAACCTTCACAAAGACTTCTTTTTATTGAATTTTCTCTAAATTGTTTTAAATCAGTCATCTTGAAAATGATTAATGCACAAAAATAAATAAATTAATCAACTAGACAAAATTTTGATTGCCTTTATTACGTCACGTTTGGATATTCCACGTAAAGCATGAGTTTTTATGAAATGCTTCTTTTGAGAAAGCAACATATCTGAATCATCATCAAGGATTACATAATTGGTCACATCTTCATGTTCTTTTAACCATTGATTGATTTCTAAACCACGACATGCAGCATAATGTGTTTCTCTTTCTCCATATTTGAAACCATACATTCTTGAAGTAATGCCTACAATATATTCGGGATACGGGAAAGGATTATGTCCGTAAACTTTTTCTTGATTTGTGATTTTTTCTAATGTCTGCTCCAAAGTATATCTTCTCCAAGAAGAAGAAATCACAATTTTAGCTCCGGTTGCATCACAAATCTGTTTAACTAGTTCGACCTTTTCATTATCAATCGCCCAATTACTTTTTAATGTGGTTATCACACCGTCAAAGTCGAGGAATATTATCTTCATATCAAATTTTATTAATTTTTGCTTGGTTAATACAATCGGTAGCCCATCCTACAATATATGCACAAGTCTCATCTTCACCAATATTAAATCCCATAGACATTCCTAAATCTTTATGTATTGCAGTAGCTACATGTAATGCTTCATGCGCCATATCCTTAACAGTCATATACTCCTTTTTTCTAAAAACGACACAGATGCCATAATCACCATTGTCACAGGAAGAGCATCTAAAAGTTATAGCCTTGTTATTATCAAAATCCTCTTGACTTATTTTACCATCATCACTTTCCCTATTCTCGAAATTTTCATTAATAAATAAAGCCGAATCTGTAATAACCACATATAACTTTCTTGGATATATATGATTTACAAAACAATGTATTTTATTTTTCATCTTCTAACAATTTAGAAATAAATATATCTTTTGCCTTAATCATAACATCAGTCGGTATATCAAATCTAGTCATTTCTGACATATAATCCCATGCATCTGCTACCTTTGCTATAAGATCATCTTCTACTATAGCTAATGCTCCATATGCTTTACCAATAGACACCGCTAAAGAAACATATCCCGTTGTATCCATTCTCTCATTTTTGTTCAAATCTAAAGTATTATCCTCGATATACTTTTTTGCTTTTTTATTCATAATGTTATTCTTTTAAAATGGTAATTCATCCGTTGGTTCCGAGAATGGTAAATTATCGCTTGAATATTCTCGTTGATAGCCATTATATATATGATCATTATTTTCTTTGAAAATAGGAATAGCCGGAGAAGGATTTTCCCAACCATAATGGATATTCTCATTTTCTTCATTCATAAAACGTCTGCTAGGAATATCATAATACATTCCACACATATAATCGACAATGCCATACATTCTGTTTTTAGCTACTTCTAATACATTGCCATAGTCCATCATTGCTGTTATCGCTTCTTTTCCAAAAAACTCTCCCCCTCTTTTTTCAAAATCCTTGTTAACACGATGAATGATAAATACATTAGATGCAGCATTAGTTAAATCAGCCGTACCGCTAATAGAATCCTTTCTTAAGAAGTCTACCTGTTTTCGTGGATGACATACTAATATCAGATGTATATTGTTCTTCTTAGAAAATTCGCATATCTGCAAAATAAGCTCTTTCTGTTTGTTATTCTTATCTCCTTCAAACAGATCAATATCTAGAGTAAAAAGATTATCCAAAATAAGCAACTCTACACCATTGTCAACCATTTCCTTCATATCATTAAATAGTTGCGCCCATTTGCTTCCATATTCATTGTTATAAAGGAAAAACTTATCATCAAGCCAATTATCTATCTTATCTATGACAGATGGATTTATATAAAATTTCCCAATATTCTTTCTTGATTCTAATAAATTCTCCCTTCCGGCTGCAACCATTTCAAGCCATGTTTTTAATACTCCCGGTACAAGTTCTCCACTCCATAATGCTGCTTTATGACCATTGTTCACAACATTCAATATCAATGTATTCAACCATGATGATTTACCACTTGAATTAGTACCTGAAAGCAGGGAAACCTCACCTAAATTTAGTCCTACAATAGCCCTATCTAAAGAGTGAAACCCTGTTTTTAGACTGATGATATTATTCAAATCTATTTTAGGTATATCCTTCATTCTAAACCATTTTTTACCTAATTCAGGAGTCTCTTCTTTTACCTTCTGTTCCTTTTTAGACGTATATTGATTTCTTTGATATGGGATAGCAGTATTATGTGCTTGCGATTTAATGTCGTAAGCATTAGGTTCAAATTTCAATCTTAAATCTCGCCATGTGTACTGACTACATGAATTATGAAAACATGTAAATCCTATACCATCTTTAGATACAAAAATAGCTGAATCAGGAGCTTTGTGAGATGGATCAAATGGACATTCAGAAAGGACTATTTTTCTTGTTCCATCGCCCATTGTTATATCCTTATGAACTTTTATACCATAATTGGATATAAAATTATCTATATCAAATTGCTCCCTATTCCCTAAATTATACCTATTTATAGGTTCAGTCTTAGGTAACATATCTGCCAAATTCTTAAATAATGATATATCATTAGACTGTATACATTCAGGTACAACAAGTATTTTGCTTAACCTATGCGGTCTTTTGGGTGTATTTCCTCCTTTTCTTGAATATGTACCATACAATTTTGTAACTCTTGCTGGATTAAAGACTTTCAAGTCTACATCTACATATTCATCAGTGAATTTACTTCCCAAATATTTAAGGAAATTAGATAATATCAATGTGTTTTCAGGAGTATTTTCTAATTTATCAACTTTAAACATTAGATGATAACCATTTCCTGACATAGACACTATAGGAGAAAAGAATCCTCTTTCTCTCAAAAATCTCCTAACAGACAAAGCCATCTGCCTTGCTCTTTCTAATTCTTCATCAGTCGTAGCTATTTCCTTTACACCTCCTTCTCGTACTGGATCTAAGTCTACTAATACCCAATTCCTATATTTGATATCATTATCTTTTATAGCTTCACAACCCTTAATCATTTTGTTATATTGAGGGTAGCCATCCATAGCATCTTTTAGTTGATTAAAGATAAAGTAAATATTGTATTTATCATCAAAACGCAATATATTTTCTATTGCCTTATCTGCATCTCTAAATATGCCGGAATAAATATCATATTTGTTGAGAGGATTGAATAATCTAATCTCAAATAAATCTGTATCAGAATCCCTAAATACAGAAAGAGTCCTTTTTATCTCATTAACGTCCATTAATCATGATCCCATTTTTGTTGTTCCTTATTCCATACATATTTCCGTCCCTGACAAAATACTGTTGCATTATCCGGTCGAGTATCTTTTGTATATCCATCACAAAGATTATCAAAAGCCCACGGATAAAAGCATATATATCTTTGTGATGGCTCATTCCATCGAACATCTGAGCCATTGGTGTTAGGATGATATTCATTTTCATCATAGTCAGGTTCATCAGTAAATAATTCCCATGAGCGATTATTTATATATGTTTGAAGATTCTTAGGATTAGGATAAAAAGAATCAGCATCCTTTGCTTCTTTCCTTTTTCTATTTTCAGCATCTATTGCTTTGTTTAGTATTGGAATAACATCATGCCAATCCTTATGCTTCTTTACTAATAAATCCAATTCTGTTTTCAGACCTCTTTTAGCACCGGGATATTTTTTTCGAAATTCTTCAAATACTGATTTCTCTTCTTCTGTCGGATAAAAAAGCACTTTCTTAGATACGTTAGTATCTTCTTTTATTCCTTCTTTATTTAATTCATGTAAGTTATTAATTATATCTTTATTTAATTGTGGTTGATTTTCCGTATGCGGATTTTCCGTATGCGGATTTTCCGTATGCGGATTTTCCGTATGCGGCTCCTCATAAAACATATAATCATTACCCATAAATTTCCCCTTTTCAGTACGACATGCTTTTATTGAACAATATCCATTTTCCTTTAATTCAGAAATAATACTATAAATTGAACTTTTCCCTTCCTTCAATATAGCGCATATACCATTAATAGAGAAATCCCATTCTTCAGGCAATCCCATAACAACTGCTAAAAAACCTTTAGATTTTAGAGATAGTTTTTTATCTCTAAGAAAAACATTGGAGATAGTTGTATAATTACTATCTTTTTTTCTAAAAATAATATTCATAATCCTTAAATTAGATGACCTTAATCTAGTAGAAGTGGGGAAGAGGGATTAAGGAAACCTCTTTCAAGTGCTAGCTACTTCACTCTATCCCCACTTTGCAAATATAGATATTATTTTGGATAAACCCTTATAGATAACATAATTTAAGCTATAAAAGGACTATTCAGCGCAATTTCCGTATCTTCATCCGGATTTTCAATGAATATAGGCTGTCTTTCTCCAGTAACAGCTAATATAACATTCTCAGAATTAATGCCATTTATTGTAGAAATTATATATGATATCGTAAAGTTTATAGAAATATTAGATCCTCCATCAGCCTCTATAAAATCTTTCATTTTTATGTTTCCTTCCCAATTCTCAGAAGAAATATTAAGACCTTTTTCACTAAAGGCAAAATTAACAATTCCTTTGTATTTAGAGTCATGAATATTAGCAGCCTTTTGAAGACAATTCAATATTTGCTTTTTATTAACTGTAATTTTAAACAAGATCGGATATTTGAGCAATGAATGGAAATTGGGCATTTTATATTCCAATTTTCTGACCATTATCATTGTATTGTCACAAATAATAATAATATTATTTTCTCCATTTTTAATAGTGACCTTATCTTCTTTTTTTAAGGCTTTTACAATACCACTAAAAGAATTCTTTGGAATACCAAACTGAGTTGTGATATTGTTATTTTCCAATTGCATAGAATCATGATACATTTTAAATCCATCTGATGCAAATACATTGACTCTCCCTTCTATGATATCAATATTTAGACATCCCATAGAAAGTTTTATATCATCTAAATCACCAAGATACTGGTTGCTATTATTTATCCAATATGAAAGTAAATCAGCTTGAATATCAAAAGCATCAGACCCTTTATCGCTATTTAATTTCGGATACATATTTGGATCATCACATGGAAAAACTACAGATCCAGTATCTGTGGATATAGTAGATGAAATTATTTTTTCTCCTTCTACTGAACTTAATTTCTCTATTACTTCAATAGAAATATATTCATCTGATAGAAGAGATATGTAACTTACAAGATTATTCTTGTTAATGCAAAAAATACCATTTTCAACATCTGCCTCAACAGGACATACCGTTTTTATAGCATTCTGATTATCATATGATAAGATCCATGCCTTATTCTCCTTAATTTGAACTCTTATGTCCTCTAATATTGGAAGTATTTTTTTGTTACCGGAGAAGCTACCGCCAATTTCGATAGCTTCTAATAATTGTTTCCTATTAAATTTTAGTTTCATTTTCTTTTGCCTCTTTTTTTTCAGCCAGTTTATATATAACAATCGCAGATAATGCCACTTTTAATTCCATTATACCTTTAATCTTATTACCCAATTCATCTATGTCTATTTCCATTTCGCCATTAAATGAATCGATAATATTTACCATTTCTTTATCACCTCCTGATAAAAGAATAAAGCTTTTTATAAAATCACTATCAATACGAGTTTTTATTACAATTTCATTCATCGTTTTTAAATATAAAATTATTACAATAATATCCAATGTATCCCGGTTCTACAAACATACCAATTTCTGTGGTTAATTCGTTACTATATTTAATATATACCTGATATCTCATGCATATATCTCTGATTGGACAATTTTCTCCAGTGCAATGTGCTACATCATTCATCAGTACCTTCATTTAATACTTTAACATTGATTAATTTGTCTATGGTATCAATTTTTTTATCAAGATCGCATGCTTTCCTTAAGTTTTCTCTTTTCATTTTTCATCCTCCATAATTATAAAATATACTCCATCAATTTTAACATATGGAATTTTTTTATTCTTAATCCATGATGTTACTGTTTCCCTGACAACTCCTTTTAGTTCAGCATAATGACGAACTGTTTTTAATTTTGTTATATCTACTTTCTCTATTTTCATTTTTATTCTCAATTAAAATAGTATTGTATTCCAATAATTACGCCAATGCCCGAAACAATCGCATCGGTTTCCATCATTTTCCTTACGGACAAAAGCAAGATTGTTTCTATCAATCAACGGCTTATTGTAAGGATATTGTTTTACTCTGATTTTATAGGCTCGTAGAGCAAGCCTACGATTCTTTATTTTATTCATCTCTATGTATGTTTTGAATTAATCGACTCTTACAATTTTGCCACTCTCTAAAATCACATATAACTTGCAGTTGTAATCAATAGAGCTTGCCCATTGATGCGCATATCTTACATATTGATGTAGCTTATATCTGCTTGGGTCGGAAAGCATCTTTTTTCTAATCCTTTTTTTCATTACTTTCTTGTTTTTAATCTCATTAATAGCATTATTTTATCCCATAATATTAGAAAAGCATTCCAATAATCTTGAAAGCTGAAATAGTACCAACTCATTTGTATATACCATATAAGCAAATACACAAAAAATAGTATAGTCCACAATGGAATAAATAACCAACGAAGTATTAGTCTTATTTTATTCATGATTTGTTCTGTTTTTAGTTAATCACATCTCTATCTTCAACATAACATTCCTTCACTTCATAGGATAAGCCATTGAAGGGATTGTCAGCACTTAGACGACATCCGAATCCCGTTTCAAACTCTATAAATTCTTCGATTTGCCATTCAGTCGCTTCGACATCAGGAAGTTCTATTAGTAATTGTACTACTCGTTTCATATCTATATTGATTTTAGTGCTATTTAGTTTTAAACTGAGTTTCACCAGTACTTTCTGGCTTTATAATAATAGCATTTCCGGATGAAGGGATAATTGCTATATTTCTATGCTTAGGGTCAATCAATGTAATTTTGATGTTTTCCCCTTCTCTTTCAATGTAATAGTTGCCTGTTTTTATAGTTTCCGATTCCATTTTATTCCTTTCTATTCTTGTTTTACGTTAAATACTAACTGCTTTAAACTCTTGTGGTGAAATCATCTTCTTTGATTTCACAGAAGAAAAAAACACTTCCGCAGGACAAACACATTCAGGCATTCCTCCTATATTGCAATCATCGGGAATAGTTGCCAATATACATAAACCATCTGCGGGCAAATGTTCACAACTTACTCTATCATCCCACTCAATGTACTTTTGTGCTTCCTTTGCGAGAGCTTCACATCTATGCCTATAATTTATGTAGGCATCATCCGCATCTTTCAGTAACTTAGATATATTCATTTCTATTTTTATTCGATATAAATTCCTGATAAGCTTTTTCTAATTCCTCGCAATCATATACAGGTTCTTCACTTTCACCCATTACAATAGTCCAGCATTGGGATGAATGTCTTGTATAAACATTTTCGCTCGTCTCAACAGTATGGGACACAAACTCTCTTATTTCTTCTATTTTAATCATATCTTTCTTACTTAGTATTGAGCCTTTTCAGGACACGTTAATATTAAATTTTTCTTTTATAAAAGACAGGATGTGTACAATTACATCTACTGTCCAACCGTTACCAAGCATCCGGTATTGTTGTGTGTCGGAGCATTCCCATTTATACCAATCGGGGATCGTTTGCAATCGGGCGCATTCGGTAGGAGTCAGACGACGCATTCTTGCAATCATGCCGTCCCTTAAAATCCTCACATAATTGTCATTATCCCCCATTTTATGGACACGTTGATTAATTGTCCTACATTTCACTGCGAATGGGAATTCAAATGGTTCAAACTTACAGGGGGAGAAAGTTTCCGTTTTCTTTCTTGATGCAAGACAGGAGACCATTTTATCACTCAGATAAAACTTATCGTCCACTTCATCTTCAAGTATATCTTTCAACAAGACTCCTTTATCCACAGGCTGCGGTATGTCCGAATGCAGCTCACCAAACAGTCCATTTCTCCTCGTCCGGATATTCGTCCAATATATGCGCCTCCGATTCTGTGCTGATACCAAGGCGGAATTGATATGCACACCATATACACCGATAGCCTCGCTTAATACCCTTTCCCATTTCTTACCCATTTCTACGTTTTCCAACAAGAACAGCACATTCGGATTGTATTTACGAATATCGGTTAGGATACGCATATACTCCCAAAACAGATAAGACTCTCCTTCGAATTGAAAGCCTTCCTCTTTTAATTCCAGGTAGCGATTTAGGGTGTATATCTCCTCTTTGTCGGCAGTGGACATCCCGACACGTTTTCCGGCAAAAGAGAATGACTGACAAGGGCTGCCACCTATCAACAAGTCAATAGGCTCCAACTGAGATACATCTACCCGGTTGACATCTCCGAGCTGAATTGTGTTCGGGAAGTTCAGTTGTGTCTGCTTGATGGCATGCTTGTCTACCTCGGATGCGTAGTAAACTTCCGGGATAATACCAAGCTGTTTTAAGGCTATTTGCCCACAACTCATGCCGTCAAATAAACTAAGTACTTTCATTACTTTTTTTATTTATCGTTCTAACATACATTGTTCACACAGATGCAAAAAATCGTTTCCTCGCAATTTTGAAGCAACTTCAGAGGATATATCATAAGCAAGCTCGCCTAATTCTTCACCTAAATAATAGGTATCATCTTTAAGACAGGCAAAATCTTCATCATTCTCAATTTGCTCTTTGAAGTAGGCAAAACCAGATTCTTCATCACTAAATAAATCAATCCATATCCAACTACTTTTGTTGATACCGTCAAATTGACGTTTGAGTAGTTGATATACTACTTTCAAGAAATCTTCTTTCATAATTACTTCATTTTTAATCATTAGTTAATTACTTTTGCCAACTTATTAAAAGCCTTCTCTTTATCAAACTTAATCCCATCTTTGAACTCTAATATCAACTGCCAAAATTGTTTTTTATAAACATCACCTGCTTTATAGTCAGTTTTATAATGACATTCCTGCGGGGTAGTCATTTCCTTAAATGTATTCATCGCATTAAGATATGTGGCTCCCCATTCTGTGAGCTCTACACTAACGGTATCATTCAAATCTATTTCTATTAACTTACAAATCTCTATTTTGTGAGTTTCTTCCTTTGCAACAAGAGCAGCTTGTAAGCTCTCTATCTGGTCTTTTAGAATTTCGATTTCACTCATATTTATCTTGTTATTAATCAAACAGTTTAAATTCATACACCCATACATAAGGATTGCTTTCCCATGTCCCTTTGCCCGAAACTTTGTCTATCAAAGCGGAAAAAGCATCACGAGGAGTATTATATAGTCCGATATGTTTTTTATCGGAAGCACCAACGAAAGAATAGGCAATACCGCCATTCCCATTTGCAGAATCAAGCCTATAAATTCCTTCTTTCATGCAATCTTCATCGCTAATGTCCTGTAGGCGTTCAACCTTGATGTCGGTGATTTCGATATGGTGAGGCATCAGATCGGCTTTCACAAACATCTTGTTAAAAAATCCGCTTTTCTTTGGCATTATAGGATAACCATCTTCGTCTAATTCGTAATCGGGAATATTACCACAATCCTTGTAGCTTTGTGCAATGGCAACTACTTCACCAACTTTATATTTGGGGAGAATTTGTCCGCCATCAATCATACGTTCATCTTCGTCATACATACATATTTCAGTGACTTCACCAGAAGGTCTCTTACATACAAAATATCCTGCAACGTTTACACCTCTAAACTTTAAAGGATAAGTAACTATTCTTCTCGTCATAGTCTTCCGACCTTCTAACACAGCTTGAGTTAAGCCAAATCTATCATTGAACATTATTTTCTTCATACCTTTATTAGTTTTAATGCTTCTTGTATTCCAGCTTCTAATGCTTCTTCGTAAGTATCCCACTGACCACCATCGTTAGGACCGTCGAATATACCGGCAGCTATAAAAGTTCCATTATCAGCCTTGCATATATCATAACCATAACCGCAAACATTTCTAACGATGGAAATATGCAGGTTCTTAGTTTCACGTAACCACTTTTGAGCAACAGGCTGAGTAGGGAAATGATAATAACTGAATCCTTTCTCTGTCAGCGACTTTAAAGTATCCAATGTTACAAATTTTTCATCCATAATTATTTCTGCTTTTTAAGTTCTTTCAATACTTTCTTCGCTATCTCATAACCATTCAATGGCCAACTGGTATAAACATCGTCTGTGTGTTCATCGTAATGGTTGGCGTATACGTATTCCTTCAAGTTTTCACGAAAGGATTCACCGTCTAAACCTTCATCATCACAATCATCGTACATTCTCAATTTATGAGCTATCTCCTCACATTCTCGATGTGTAACAAAGTCATATACGATCCTGTCATAGACATTTGTCTGACGAACATACTTTTGTCCCGGCTGTATCTTGCAACCACAGAAATCACATATGTGTTCTTTTTGGGCTGTTGGGTAAGTTACTTTTAGTATTGTTGGCATAGTTATTTATCATCTTTAGTTATCTCCTTATATAAATTCCATAATTCCTGTTCGGTATAATCTTCACAAGAAATATCAAGTCTCCACGTCCATCTATCATCAAATCCACCTGTATAATATCCAAGTCCCATTCTACTTATTTTATTAAGTAGTTTTAAAGGTGGTGTAGTACCACCGAGCAAGTTGCACAAATCTTCTTTATTAAGTTCTACTATCATAGTTATTTCTCTTTCTTTAATTCTTCACAATGCAACTTATAAGCATAGGCAAACATCTTCAAAGTAACAGGCTCAAAGTGAAAATCTGCTTGTTTACCTTCTACTACAACAGAAACACATAAATCTCCATCACAAAAATCAATATATGCCATAGCATTGTCATTCCCTTTGATAGAAAAGGTTTGTGTCTGTATACTATCCATGATTCACCTCCTTTTCTAATATTCGTTGCAATGGATCAAAACTCTCATTTACTTGTTGTATTCCATCTATAGCATCTCTTATATTGGCACATTGCAAACTACTTAAAGCATTTGTCATTCTAAACGCAGGATTTACCATACAAATACCAGTAAGAGCATCAATCAACTGTTCTTTGCTTAGTTGTTTTAACTGATCCTTAATTGTATTTCGCATTTCTTCTTCACTCATTGCTATTCCTTTCCTTTAAAGTGTTCGATTAGCTCTTCTACGGTTGCCTTGTGCGAGGGGATACCCATAGAATCAAACTTATTCTTAGGAATTTTCCATTTATCCATACAGCATTTTAGGAGTGCTCCCTTCTCTATTATAGTATCAGGATAGTTAATACTTCCAAGCCTTACTTCTGTCACAAAGAACTGTTCTTTATCAGTATCATCCCTCAATGCAGCAAGAACTAGAAACAAATCCTCGTTGGTTCCACAGTCAATACGTCCGGCACAGTCGTAAGTCCTGTAAGGATCTTTATCATCAAACAGAGTAGCAGGAATAGAGTGATAATTCTCCAAATTTGAAGCGGTAGATAAGCATTCTCCATCTTCGATAGATAATAAAGGTTTATATCCCAACGCTTCCAATCTCTTCCGAAGCTCCAGTGTATTCTTTCTTATAAAACATGATGTGGTAAATCCCATAGTTAGTCTTCCTCCAATTTCTCTAAAAGCTCTTTTGCTCGTATTTTACAATACAGGATATTATCAATTATCATACCATCCATGCTTATATCTGCATGAAAACTCTTTATCGTTACCCATCCGTACCATTTTTTAACCTGTACGTCAAATATATGATCTAGCAAACCATATATATTTATTCTGTATTTTTTCATTGTTTTCTTTTTTAGTAATCATAAAGTTCAACACAATCTTCACACTCTATTACATCTTTCACTTCATCGTCAAAAATGTCTATTCTCACAGGTTTACTTTTATCTTCTATTTGAGATAAAATGTCTATTAATTCTTGTACCGTCATATTAATATATAGCTTATGTATTTATTATTTCTGAAAATGTTTTTAGATATTCATCTAAATTCTCATAAAGTTTTTTTTCTCCGGATTGTAGAGCATATCCTTCTACAAAAAGTTGAAATGCTCTTTCTGCGGCTGAAAAGCAACAAGCATATCCTGCTAAAAAATCCTCCTTTGCATCATTAAATCTTTTAGCATAATCGTCATCATCTATTTCTTTCAAGGTTTTCATCCTGAAAAAAGTCTTGTGATCTGCATAAGCATAAGCCTCTTCATTTTTATTCATATCTTTTTATTTATTAGTTAAACATGGAACAAAAGTAATTAATAAATTCGGTATTCCTAATACACAAGTGGTAATTAACTATACTTTAACATATACACATAAAAAGAGAGTACTACTATCACTAGCAGTACCCTCTCCCGTAATTATGACCAAATCCTTGTATGCGTCTAAGCCAGCCAATTACTAAAACTAAACACAAGCCACAAATAAAAAAACTAAAAAATGTCATCTAACGCCTTAGAATCAGTTTGAAATTTTAATAGCAATATATAGACAAAACAATACAGTATGAAATATCGCCTAAACGCACCACAAATATAAAACATACTTTCGAATATACAATAGGTATTTCTCTTTTTAACAAAAAAAATAGGAATCCAGTGCATACTAAACTACTGGACTCCCATAAATATCAATGTTTTCTACACATTACGCCACAAATATAGCAAAAAACGAGCACTATTTCACAACAGCACCCGTTTAAAACAAAAAATATATGAAATAAACAGATAATTTCAATGCAAATATAAGAATATTATTCAATATACAAAAAGTAGAGCAGTCTTGGCGGTGACTGCTCTACTTGGGGTATAAAACAAGTTGTTGTAAGGTGATGTAATAGAATCGCTATCACAACGGTCTTTCCATCTAATCGCTTCTTTGAATAACTAATGGCGCAAAAATAAGAACTTTTTTGATTATACAAAAACAAAATAGATATTTTGCGATTTTTTTTGCACACGAAAAAGTAGAAGAACCCACGCAAAAGTTTCTTCTACTTCATTTGAACATGATGGTGATATGGTCATCATCAGACGTAGGAGTGGATATACCAAAATGCCTTTGTTCACTCATTTAACTGTTATCTTCATGAAAAAAATAAACTTTATGCAAATGTATAAAAAATATCCGAATCAACAAAGACTCATGCCCTTTTTATTAAATTCATTAAAACGAATCATTGCCTGTTCCTCAGTATTTGATTCATATGCCCAAATACCGAAACTCTTGCTCTTCGGATAACTTATGCAATCAAACTGAGTAT
>UMKQ01068222.1_pt1 | contig 34774 bp, 34 predicted proteins | sample 1966371 | NCBI WGS metagenome assembly UMKQ01 (sample SAMEA4836180, study PRJEB28245) | human gut metagenome | biome: gut microbiome; material: fecal sample | place: Denmark | collected 2008
TAAATCAATTAGTTAGCCCGTTTTTCTATTTGGTACCGGGACAAAAACGGGACAAACTTTCTCTGAGTATTAACAAGTTGCATTGTTACGGAAACGAAACAATGTAAAAAAAATGTTGTCTACTCCAAAAGATAGAATATCCTTTGCGGAAATTGAAAAATACCGCTTACCTATATATAATAGGAAGGGCAAAGAAAAATTCGTGTACTTCTACGTACTTGATCCAGATTCCGTGTTAGAGGGCCGCCCCCGCCTAAAACGCATCCGGAAGAAATTCAATCATATACATAATAAGAAAGAACGGGATGAAGCAGCGCTTCGATTCCGGGATGAAGTGTCTGTAAAACTTAGACAAGGGTGGAATCCACTCATTCAGGAATGCGGCAAAAAGGGCTTTACCTTATACAATGTAGTGTTTGACAGATACATGACTTATCTAAAGAAGCTCTTCAAAGATGATGTTATAAAGAAGTCTACCATAGACAATTACAAATGCCGTCTCAAACAATTGATTGAGTATAATGATACGTTGGCAGAAAAAATGGTCTATATATATCAGTTCGACCAATCCTTTATCGAAAACTTTTTGGAACACATCTACGTAGACCGAGACACAACACCGCGTACCAGAAACAACTACCTGAATTGGCTGTCCTCATTGTGTGCGTATCTGAAATCCAACGGATACATACCCGGTAACCCGGCGGAGAACATAGCACCACTCCGTGAGAAAGACAAGTTCCGGAAGCCACTCGAAGAGTCCGACATGAGAAAGCTAAATGACTACCTGTCGGAGAACGACAAGTATTTCCTGTTGGCCTGTCAGATACATTATTACACCCTTGTACGGCCAAACGAATTAGCATTCGTCCGGATCAATGATATTAATGTGCACGATCAAACCCTCTTCATCAGCAAAGAGGTCAGCAAAAATAGAAAGGATGCCAAAGTAACTATACCTGCAAAGGTCATTAGGATGATGATTGAATTGCAGATATTCAATTTTCCCGGTAGCTTCTACCTGTTTGGCAAAGGATTCAGGCCAAGCGAGGATCGCGCCGATGGGCGCATCTTCCGCGAAAGATGGGTAAAGGTGCGTGAAGAATTAGGCTTTCCCAAAAACTATCAGTTTTATAGTCTCAAAGATACCGGAATTACGGATACTATTGACCGTGTCGGCCTAACCATCGCAAAAGATCAGGCACGGCATTCGTCAGTAGCTACAACCAATAAATATGTGAGGAAAGAACAACTTCTGTCACATCCGGAACTAAAGAACTATGAAGGAAATCTTTGATTTTCAAACAATTAACAATTACATCACAAAATTGTTATGTAATTCTTTTGCATAACAAAAATATTATGTATCTTTGTGATGTCAAAATAACAAAGTATTAACCATAAAAAAAGAACAATGGAAAATGAGTTAGAAAAAACTGAGCTGCACATTGAAAGATTAAAAGCAGCAATCATGATGGCACAAAGAAAAGCAAGAATCCTAGAAACGGACATGAGTGAAGAAATAGACCGATTATTAGGACTGCTTTCGGAAGCATTAAAAAAGAGAGATTACATCAAAGAGAACTTAAAAAAGAATTAATTAACTAGCCCCTCCTAGTGAGGGGCAGAAAAAGAAATCAATATGGGATTAATAGAAGAACTTAAAAAAACAGAGTCATTACAAGGAGAAGTATTAGACCAAGCGTTATCAAATATCAAGGAGAAATATAATAGTTCTTCTGATAAAGAGGTTATAAAAGCTTATCTCATGGATGAATGCAAGCAGATTGAAAGCGAATTAGTATCTGTTAATAAAGAGCTGGATAGTATGATCATAAAGAATCAACTACAAAAGAGTTATGAAATACTCCCGATCTCATACATTGCTAAAAATTATTTCAATAAAAGTACTTCATGGTTATACCAAAGAATAAATGGAACCAAAGTTCGAGGGCACGTTTATACTTTGAACGAAAAGGAAAAGGCTATTTTAAATAATGCATTGAAAGACATAGCTAAAGAAATAGGCTCAATATCCATTGTATAAATGGTTATACTTTGATTTTGACACTGCCCTGCAAATTGAGCCATTTGCAGGGCTTTTTTTAAATAATTATCTCGTAAAATTCTCCTTTAGCAATTGGTTCAATACCTTTATCAGTTATAGTATATTCGATGGACGAACAGAACATTCTTCTATTTCTAAGCACAGTTTGTCCCGGCTCTATGATTTCATTAACAGCAAAATTTATATTATAATAATACTCATCTTGCATTAACAATTCAGAAGAATAATAGTGTTCTGAAAGACTATTCTCGCCACTCAGTTTCAAACCGTATTTTTGCTCTTTTTGATAAAGTTCCTGCCCAGTAGAATAATCTAATCCGTCAGGTCGATCAATCATTAGTGGAACAGCTATCTCCGGATACTCAAAAAAGTGAGAATATTCAAAAAGTTTAAATGTCTGTTTTTGTATTCCATTATAAACCGCAATAAACAACTGATCTGCAACATTTCTCTTACGTTCCTTAACTCCATTATTTATCAAATCGTCCATATTCTGATCGCCTGAGTCTCCCTCACTCACCTCAACTTTATTACAAGGAACCACAACGGGAACTTTGTAAGCTCGCCTGATATATTCCCCTGACGGAGTCGTACAAAACACTGCATGACCAACAGTGTAAATGCATGGCACAATATTCAGCTCAAGAACATTCTCATCCGTACCTTTATGCTTAAACAAATTCACCGGCACAACATATTCAGTATACCCATTTGCAGAATTCGGATTTTCTTCATGCCGCCGGATATAATCAACTCCTTTATAACGACTGATAATTTTGGAATTATATTCCGCAACATCATTTAACGAAGATATTTCCTTAATGGAACATTGAGCCATTATTTCATCGCTTAAGTCTGCTTCTTTAAAGAAAGAATATCCTGATGGGAAATTATAACGGACATTGGAAAAATTGCGTTCAATATTACCGGTATTGCCAGCGTCCTCGAATTTAACATCGGGTTTATCCAGAACTGTATCAATATAAGTAATCTTCTCCGATTGGATTTCATTACGAAATGTATAAATGTCAATGGTCTTGCTAATCTTATTAAATAGACATAAAGCATTGAAATGTTTCTCGATCTCCCGAAAGAATTTAGCAACTGTCCAAGATGGGACATGATCTACTAAACTCAAAGACGTGAAAATTGTAATAATGACCTCCCGGCAAGCCTGTTCATCATTCAGCAAATCATTATTCCTGATTGTATAACCAAGTGACGAGCAAACACGCTCAAGCAAAAACAAAAGATAAGGATGTGCAATCAACGGTTGATTCTTAACCCACAATTTCAAATCATCAGGAGCAACGCAATTCGCGTATCCATCCCATACCGAAGATGCCGAGTTATGATTTAAACGGGCACGCCTGCTATATTCCAGTTTCGTAGGTAGACAAACATACTTTTTCTCCGGATAACATCCGAGAAAAGAGTCATAAGCATCATCATAACTTATCTTTGAGTCTTGAATGGAACCAAGCGGTAAGTCATATAGAAATTTATAACCCTCCTCTATTTCCGTATCATCAGATTTATAAGAAAAAGAAGTTCCCTCACTAACTATTTGAATTTTTATAATGTCACCATCGATATCTAACAAATAGACGTTACCCACAAGCACCATACGATTATTAACCAGCAGTTTTGCAGTCATGTTAGGTATTTGTTTATTAACGTTATAACGGTCAATGTGCCCAAAAATTATGCGGTTCTCCGGAGACAATAAGTCAAGGTCCAAGTCGAACGTGTGATCTGTTTCTTCATTCCAGAACAACGACGTTTTCTTTAATGTGAATGAAAACTCCGCCGGAATCGAGCATTGTTGTTCATTAATATATAATACAGTCATAGTTATTTCCTCCTTTGAGCATTCAGTTTCATCTTATTCACTAATTTTTCGGCTTCCATCGTACCTCCTTTACCATTCGCATAGGTGCGAGCGACTAAGGGTTCTTTAAGCCGTTCTTCCATCTGTTTCATCAACCGAGAACACTCTATCATCAAGAATTTGACTTCATCATCACTACCCCTATCCGGGATCACTGAGGGAGATGAAACGACAGTCACGGATGATGAATCACCTTTGCCGGTCACAGCGGCAAGATCATCACTTGAAAGATTATTGATAGAACCGGTGCGCTGCGCATTGTCAATCAAGTCCAAAACCGGACGAACAGCAGGATTGGCAACTGCAAAACGATTGGCTACAAATTCGTTTGAGTGAACTAACCCTTTAGGTTCATCCCAATTGCCATCGCCGGTATATCCACCGGTATAGAAATTGCCAACAATTCCTTTTGCTACAGCAAATGCAGCCTTTATCGCGGCTATTTGTATTGCAGCTTTGGCGGCGCCTATGAAAGAGAAAGGAGCAGTCGCCGCCATATTCTTTGCCATCACCTCAATACAACAAATCTCTATAACTCGCTCAAGTGCATCAAGGGCCATCAATATTGTTTCTTTCAAGAAACCTTTCATTGAAAATTCACCCTCAGCAATCATCTCACCAATCGTTTCACCAAACTCAGTTGCAATGTCTTTGGTTAATGAAGAATATTTCTCAGCAGCTTCTTTCATCTTTTCATATTCTTCTTCTTTGCCCTCAATAACCAAGTCATTATATTCCTGCTGAAGCTCAAGTCTATCCTCTTCGCTTAGCTTCAAATCACTCAACATTCGGTCAAGCCATTTTAAGCGGGAATTTCGTAAACGTTTATTATATTGTTCATCCGTTAGATTCTCTTTTATCCGGGCACGACGTAATTCAAGAACTTCTTTTCCGTATATTCGTTCTTCCTTTCTCAAACGTTCTTGAGCAGCTTTCTCATTTGCCTTATTTCGTTTCTCAAAGGTTTCCTGCTCAAGTTTATTCTTTTGATCATTATACTCTTTAACTGTAAGAACCTCTTTTTCTAAAGCATATTTCAGTAAAGAAAGCTTCTTGTTATGACTCTCCTGAATGCGGTCTAATTCCGATTGCAAAACATTTTCGTCATTGGTAGCATTGGTCTTGCCTAATTCTTGAATCTTCTCATAGAGTTTTATCTTTGCATCTAATATTTTTTGGGAAATTTCTTCTCTCTTTTTAGGCTCAAGACCGGCAACGGTTAATTGCTTATCAAGTTTCTCTAACTCTAATTTTTCAAGCTCATTAGCGTAATCTTGCTGAGTCATTTTATCGTCTTGCATATACCGTTTCTTGAGGTCATTTTGCTTTTTCAAATACTCTGCATTTATTTCAGCCAATTCTTTTTTGATACGCTTCTCTTTCTCCGACTCTGATTCTACCCCACCCCTACCGTTCGGAGCATCTTCATCTTTATCTTTGTTTGATGACACTAATGACGTTGAAGTCGATACGATCTCTTTATTCACATCCTCAATAGCCGTAGCCAAATCAGTTAATTCTTCTTTTGTCTCTCGTACTGCTTTGGCAGCAACACTATGTAAGGTCTCCATCTGCTTCACGCTCTGATCTAATCCCGCATTTAACATTTTCGTTCCAGATGTCGATAACGAAGAAGATCTTTGCGAAGCTGCAAATCTGGCACCTGCTAAAGATGTGGCGGCTTTTTTTTCATCCTCCTCTTCTTTAACCAGCCTTTTATTAGCTGTTCGTTGTTTCTTATATAACTCTTCAAGCTCCTCCTGAGCTGCTTTCAATTTAATTTGTTTCTCTAATTCGACTAAGTAATCTTTGATAGCTTGTGTATTATCATTTATAATATCGCCCTCATCGGTCAGTTGTGCATTGTATCTTGGTATGATCTCTTTGAGTTCTTCTAATTTTTCACGCCGGGTATTTAATGAAAGGTTATTGTTATTAATCATCTTCGTCAATCTGTCTATTTTAGAAGTTTGATTATCGAACTCATCGGCTGTTTTCTTATTAACTGAATCAATCGAGCGCATCGACTGAGTTATTTTATCCTGTTTTCGTTGATAATCAATAAGTGCACCGATCACAACCAATACAGCCGAAGCAACAGCCATCCAAGGATTAGCTCTCAAAGCGGAATTTACCGCTTTTATTGATACAAGAACTTTATCATTCCACAGGACTTGAAGTTTATCTAATATAATTTTTTTGTTAACCCAAACTGTATATAATACAATAGTCGTAGTTAACATTGCGAGTGCTGAGCGATGTTCCGCTATAAATCGTACTAAATCAACCGTGTATCTCGACCAGTTAACCATGCGAGAAAGAATTCTCGTAATAGCCGGATTTAATTCTTTCATCAGAATTATTCCTTGTTCATTCAGTTCATTTTTGACTTGATCAAGTTTAGCGGCAGCAGTATCAGAGTTTATTGCAGCTTGTTCGTAGGCTATACTTGTACCTGTTACAGCTTGCGTATATTCTTTGACTTTCTCTGTATTCTGAGAAAGGATCATTGCTGTTTGCATTCCCTCGTCGCCAAAGAGCTTTTTCAATAAGGCAGTACCACCACCAACAGATTGTTTTTCGGCTGCTTCAACTTTTTTATTCAGGTTATCAAGTGCTGTAGTAAGTCCTACAACTTTAGGATTTGTATCTGTAGCACCAGTTGCCAAACGGGTGAAAAAGGTTTTAAGACCAGTACCTGCGATTTCACTTTTAAGCCCCTTTTCACCTAACATTTCAATGGTGGCAACAAGTTCTTCTATAGGAATATTCGAACTGGCCGCAATTGTACCTGCCTTTAAAATGGCAGCAGATTGTTGCTCGACATTTGCCGCACCAAATTTTGAACCGGCAGCCAGCACGTTGACATACTTTGCAGCTTCATCAGCACTTGCTCCATATTGATTCAAAGCCGTGGTTGTAGCATCGACAGATTGTGTCAATGCCATACCAGAAGCGGATGCCAAGCGCATTGTCTCAACCGTAACTGCATTTAAAGCTTCTTTACTCTCAAGAAGCTCCGGTTTATTTGAACCAACCATCATATAGGCTTCCATGATTTCACTCGCACTTTGACGAATGCGCAGTCCGGATTCATCCATCGTAGTTGATAATTCAACTGCTTTCTGCTCCATCCAGTCAATAGCATCATCATCAAGCCCGGTTAAGGCCTTTACATTAGCCTTGGATTCTTCTCGCTCGTTTAATAGGGTTCGAAATGTATTCAACTTCAACACTACACCCGTCAAAGCGGCAACAACAGCCATTATCGACGCTGCATATTTATTAAATAAATCTACTCCCTTAGATAGAGATAAAGTTTGAGTTTGATTAATAGACCTTAACTGTTGATTATGATCAGCAAGAACTCCCTTGAGAGCACGAATCTTTTTCGTTTGCTCAACATACTCCTTAGAACCGATTGCCATACCATCAAGTTCTTTTGTAAGTTTCCTGAGTTCTGCCTTGATAGAAGTTACATTGTTAACAACCTCTTTACCGTCAATATAGAGGACAATCCCTCTTTTGACATCTTTGTTATCACTCATTTCTTTTTGATTTGAATTTTATTGAAGTTTTCGAGCATATCCTGAAGCGCCTTGTCACCAAAGAATTCTTGCACGGAAGTTGCCAATTCATTAACATTAGCCTGAATATGACGGTCAATCCAATCGAGGGGTGTACGCATAATATCCCCTCTGTCTTTAAATACCTTTTTAGCGACATTGATCTCGCGCATCCGGTAACCGTTCTCCAGCATTTCTTTAGCTTCTCCGCCAAAGATTCGCTTCTTGATATCGCGCTCAGAGCGCACCCGATATCCACGAACGGGAACCCCGTTCACAATGACATAACCACGGCCGGCGCCATAGGCACGAAATACACCATATCGCAGGAAATTGAATTTGACTTTATAGGCAGGATCATGATCTGACAATTTATCAACGAACTGGTCAATGTTAATTGCCAGTTTGCCGGAAGCATGAGTTTTACTCAAGCTGCCACGAGATTGCGCTCTGATTTTCAAAGCCCATTTCGTGACAGCCTGATTAAACTCTTCTACTGTCATCAGACGATCTTCAGCCATCTCATACCATTTAAGACCAGATATCCGGCAACAACGCCAGCAACATCTGCAATCATATCATGCCAATCCCATCCTGATCCACCGGAACGACAGTCATAAGACTCCTTAGCAATCCCGGCAATCAAACCGGCAGCCGCTCCCTCTTCAGGAGTGGAGCAGATGCCCGCTGTTAGAGTGATAGAGTAACAGGCAAGGAAATGCGTGCACTTGTCAAGTGCTATCATGACGCAAAAGCTAACAAGTAACCTTGACGAATCTCATCTTCATCAGCTTCTACGCCATTTTCGACAAAACTCATCGCTGAAACGATGGCAATCATTGCATCCTGATCACAGATATCAATCTCCGCATCGGGTGAGTAACCGGCACGTTTAGCGACAACATTGATATAGTTCTCTGTGTGATTCTCAGACGGAGGTGCCCATCTTGAGATAATTCCACGGATAGTCTTGAGACCGTGTTTATTGTAATAGGTCACAAGCGTCCGGATGGCCGCACGATAGCCATACGGCATACTGATGAATTGGAAGAATGCAGAATCAGTCTGCTCTTTGCGTAATCCCTGCCACTGCGTTGAGTTACGGCGAATGTTCAAAGGATTACAGTTACGGATACCTCTACTTGTACTCATAAAAATTATTTTTTTTGATGATGAGCACAAAACTAAAGCTGATAGACCGTAAAGAATAGGACACAAAAAAACCGTTCTTATCAACTTGACAAAAACGGTTTCAATAAACTCAGATATAAACTATTGATATAAACTCAAATCAAAAGAATCTTTTCTCGCCCAACCCTCAGCTAAAGTTTTTTGCACAAAAGCCATCGCCTTGGTGTAGAAATCAGTAAGCTTGTCAAGCGTATTAAACTCATAATAAACCGGCTCATCATCTGTCCCGAACTTGAAAGTCACAGGCAACGTGACCCCATCTGTCTGCACAGCAAGATCATAAGCTGATTTATAATTAAACTGGTTCTCTTGAGATAACCATACCGGTACGCCGTTATAGACAAACCCGGAAAGAATTTCGCCGTCGATTTGCTGATTATACCAATTTATGACCAGTGACTTGATTTCGTCACCGGTTGGTTTATAAAGGAATTCCTCTTCCATATAGGAAACAGAACCCTCTTCTTCACTCGGCTGCACGTCCCAACGTACCCGCCATTTATTTCGCACCGGATTGACGCATTCAAGCAGTGAAAATCCGGAACCGCCCTCTACTCGTTTCATATTAACTAAATACATATTTGGTTCTACCTTTCCCGAACGTTTCAGCGCGAATGGTTGCTTCGAACGGAAATCCGTCCGGGACCTCTTTAATCTGAGTGAGGATATTCTTCATCTCTTCGCTGTTAGTGAAAAACTTCTTAGCTTCACCGTTCATCTCGATGGCCACGATACAGCGATCCTCACCCTGCTCAGTTTTGATACCCATCTCAAAGTCTTTGACGATGATAGGGAGATTCACAAGTTCCCGGATGGATACAACTACACCCGGAAAACGCTTCTTGCCGTCCTGCGGCTGGTACGATACATTTAAATCTTTAAAACTCTTCATATCTATGCCTGTTAATTGGTTAAATAATCTAATACAATCAGCGTGTTTAGCCATTCCATAAAAACTGGCGACCAATTCATGTTTCCTACGCTTACTAATCAGTCCGTGCATTCTACGGGCAAACTTCTTCTTCACACGTTTCCGGAGACGAACATAGTCGGGCCGGATAACATAACCTAAAAAGTCAATTCCCTCTTCAATGGGGAAAACGCGTTCGTTCGCTTTGACCGTAAGTCCAATCTCCCCTACCAGACGATGGACTATATCACGGATTTTCCATAATTCCGCTTTCGTTGCACAAAGCACGACACCGTCGTCACAATAACGGTAGAAGTAACGGACACCGTGCTTATCTTTCAAATGATGGTCGAGATTAACAGACAATAATAAATTCCCAAGCCCTTGGGATGATCGTAAACCGATACTCAAGCCGGAAGGCATCATGCGTACAAATCCATCAAGGATTTTTATTAACCGTTCGTCTTTAAAGACTTTTTGAACGCATTTCATCATGATATCCTGATCGATGCTCTCATAGAATTTGCGTATGTCGAACTTGTAGCAATAACGTGTCCCGGCAGGATCTGCACTGATATCATCACGTATGTAATTCAGCAGGTCATGTGTACCACGCTCCTTGATGGACGCACCGGTAGTTCTGATGAAGCGCCTTTGCAGATGCTTGTCGACTATGGTCATTATTGCATGGACCGCGATGCGGTCATACAATGATAGAACCTGCAAACGACGTACCTTGCCGCTCTCACATATCTCTTTTTCATGATAGTCCTTAATGGCAAATGTACCGTACTGAATGCGTGAGGATAAGTCTTTCAGAACTTCTTCCTTATGCTCGATGAGATAACGCCCGGTACTGCCATTCTTTCGATGAGTGCCGCGAAGCACCGTCCGGAATGACGATTCCAGGTTTGAATATTCTACAATTTCTTCTATTACAAAACCTGCTCTTCGCATTTTGCCTTCAATTCCTGGGCCTGACTTCTTCGAACCGTTACCAGCCTACCAAACTCCACCCAACGGTTAATTTTTCAGTTTTCCGGCCGTAGCCGCTTATACTGGGGCTTGTCTCCTTTGGGATATAAGGTGGTGACACGTCACCGGCATTATAGACCAATTGATTATTATTATGATTGTTTTCCAGACGAGAACCGATGTACGCGCTCGCATACGAAGAATCGTTACTCGCATCCGCCATCGACATACCGCCACTCGCACCCGCACTGCTGCACGAGCGAAAAACCACACGGCTCTCAGGAAACTCCACCCTTTGGGGTGCAAATGTACCATTTTTTAAATCCATAACGAGAATTTTTTGTAAAATCGACGGGCTTACGCCCGTTTTTGCTTTTCAGACAGGCGAAACGTTCGAACGCTTTAACGCTTTGTCGCTTCGCTCCCGTTTACGCTATGCGATGGCGATCAACTCCTTAAACGCTTTGACGCTTATCGCGAGGACGATGATTCCGCGGAAGGCCAGACGAGAACCGATGTACGCGCTCGCATACGAAGAATCGTTACTCGCATCCGCCATCGACATACCGCCACTCGCACCCGCACTGCTGCACGAGCGAAAAACCACACGGCCGGCTGCACTGCTGATATAAAAGATATCACAATAATACGTGGAATCACTGCCGGATTTGTTGCCGACGGGAATTACATCCATATATTTTCCGTGAGCCACAGCCGTTATCCACATACCGGAAAAAGACGCGCCCTTGACTTTTCGGATTGTGCCATCAGGCATCTCGATATACCACTTATAAACTTCAGCAGACGGGGTATTAGGCAAAGAAACCTTATCCATCATCTCATATTTGCCACCATAGATATCCTCATATCCCAGACAGTTGGATGAATTGATCTGAACATAAGTCACTTCACCGTCGGAATTGGTTGTCTTATACCAGGCAAGCGTTTTCTTATTCTCAGGATTAACCGTGTCTTGCATACCGATAACGGCAGTAACGCCGGTTGTCCGGTTATAAGTATCCTGCCCGTAGCCGCACTGTGACTGGCTGTCACGGCGACCGTATTTGGCATAGAAGAGGTTCGCTATGTCTTTGTGCATCTCATAGTCAATCTGCTGCATAAGCCGCTGATTGCTGTAATAATTGAAATCCGTCCATGTCAGGTTAGCAGCACTGGTACCACCGGTGATGCAGGAACGAAGCTTGCTGTCAACGATGGAGCTCTTGAACAGTCCGGTCAGGCAGGGAACGTGTTCTACCCAGTCCGGTTCCATATCTTCGATTTTATCACTGTCTGACAATACAACACGGTCAAACTCGGCCGATTGCAGGATGGTGAAGTTTATCCATATAGCACCCTCAGGTACATCGGCAATCAGGTACATCCCCTCCGTGAATCTGGAATCAAGCGGATCGACAAGCATGGTGTTAAGAATCACATCATCGCTTCCGGTAAACAGCGAACAGACGAGGTTAGAACCGGGGACGGTCGGAAAACGGACTCGTTTGCGATGCTCGACATTAACACGGCAAACGGCATAACCGGCATCGGCTGAATAAGACAGGTCCAATGTGCCTTTGCCGGACATCAGTTTATAGCCTTTCTTGTAATCACCCGAATCCTGTATATCCTGCAATGTAATGATATCGCAAACAGGAACATCCGGCATTGTTTCGTTGCTGCTGAAACAGGAATAATGCTTTTTGTTCAGATAATCATTTATGCCCTTATACCAATAATGGGGTTCATAGACAAAGGCATCACCCTCACTTCCATCCAGTTTTGCAGGGGTACAGGAGGTCAAGACCTCAGAGTCCGCATAGTAATTGGAATTATCGTTATGCAGGGGGTATATAGTCATCACTCCATTTTGCGCCTGTTTGCCAAGGCAACGGAAACGCTGGTTCAATATTTTGGTGATGTGCCCGTTAGGTTGATAGTCGTTACCGTACTTGTAACCGGTCAGGTTATCCAAGTTGCTGATGTTTGCGTCATCGGAAATGCTGTCGTCGGACTCGATCATCGTATATTTAGGCTGGATAATGACCAGCTCGGGGAAATGGGCAACGACAGCCGCGTATTCTTCGTCACTCATCGAGCGCGTCAGGCGATAAGTACCGACTAAACGACAGGAAGAGACGTTACCGCCATTCTCATCCACACCGCCCATAGACATGAGGTTACGAAGCAAGGTGCCGTCACCCTCCATGTCAATGCCGGTGATTCGGAGATATTTAACAGCCGGGCACGCTGCGAGCAATCTTTGCCAGTCGATCAGCGCACAGCTATCGACGACAAAACGGTTAATATTAGACGTGCCCTCCAAGGTCAGATTGTCATTTGACAGCTTGTTCAGGTAACGTAACTCAAGCGTCTGAAGAGTCGACGGAAGAACGGCTACGGACAACGGAGAACCGGGCGCAAAGGATACTCCGGTGAATGCTGTCTTGCCGGCACGGAAACTCTCAAGCTTGGAGTTAGAAGATAAATCAACAGAGGTGAAATTCTCACTCTGTAAGCCGGTAAGATTCAATTCGCGAAGATTCTTACACTTGTCAACCAGAAGTGCATTCATTGTTTTCTGCGTTGCCTTGCAGCTAATATCCAGCTTACGCAATGAAGCACAGTTGCTTAGATTGAGTGTACCGACAATGGCATGGCTGACACCTGTCAAGTCAAGCCCCAACATTCGACTTGCACCATAGAAATATTGCGGGTCGTTAACGATGAGATCGGTATCGAACGTCAACTCAACAACACTGCCGGCATCTTCTGCCAATACGCCTGATTGCTTCGGGTCACCACTTGTATAGCCGTAGCCGAAATAGTAACGCTCACTGGACGTTATTTTAACTTTTCGGTGATCGGCTGAGAACTTGTAACCGAAATATACTGGGAATGAGTCTTGTCGGTATGTACCGGCAAGATATTGACTATCCAACAGAGCGAAACGGTTTTGGATCGTGAAAGTTCGGTGAGCATATCGGCTGCCTTGCAGTGCGTACAGGTAATCATAGTACTTTGTTCCCTCAGTAGTGGTGACACCCTCGGTCAACGGCTTGATATACTTGTATTCCCCGTCCTTGTTATAGATTCTCTCACACCAGTTGCCCATCATCTGATTGTTGAACATATCAAGTACATCCTCAGTACTCATGTTGCTACGAAGTGTTCCGGCAACTTCACGAAGTTTACTGGGACAACCACGCACCAAATCCCACAGGATACTGTCATGGCCGGCAAAAGCATAGGAGCCGATACTGTCATCAAAGGAATCATGTGTAATGGTATAGTCATACTTCAGCACTGAATCGTTACGACCGCCCAAGATGGTATCGAGGTCATAAGGGAGGAAATACCAGATCTTGCCGTCCCATGTCGCCAACATCATGTTTTTCGCACGGTTATCAACCGCCATCAGGTAATCTGTAATCAGATACCAGGCGAACGGGCTGTCGTTGCCGAAGTAATCCTTATACTCGTTCAGGAACTTGGTAGGATTACCCTTGCAACTGTATATCCATGCCCACAACCTTTGTACCGCAGCCTTATCTTCTTCATCGGCATCGGCCCAAGTCTTGTCCGCCTTAAAACGGAACTCAAGACCGTCTCCGAACTCTTCTTCGGTAATATTGGCTTTACCGAATAAGCATAGCGGGTGTGAGTTATTCAAGAACTCAAGGCAGATACATTTGTTGCGCTGACCGTTAAGAGCTTCCGTATCATTGAAACCTGCTATCCCCTCAAAGCCGTAAACATGATGGGAATCACTTTTTTCATTGTTGAAATTGTATTTGCCAAGGTAGATGTTCACCCCTGTGTCATCGTTGTCATAGAAACAGTCAATCGGATCACCATCGACGCCGATACGGACGGAAGAATCAACAACCTGAGGTGGAGTCAACCAGCCGCACTTCTTCCATACGTCGTTGATCAGACGAACGGCACCGGTATTGTGCGTACTTGATGAGTCGCTAAAGTCTGCTTTAAGACAGAAGATGCTTACAGGTTTTGCACCCGGCTTGAACGAATATGTCAAGTCTGGAACATCGACGCCGTTCACCTCTAATGTCGTACCATACTTCTCAGAACGTAAGAAGTAGATGCGGTAGTTCTTGCGAGGATAAGTCGTCGAGGAAGTTCCCTGTATGCGAAGTCCGGCATTCCGAAGAATGAAGTCATACTCTTTGCCGTATTTACTATAAAAGTAGACATCGGCAACGACTTCAAATTTCTTGTTGTTGGTAGCATTTACAAGGTTAACATCACCGACAATGCGCATGACTGATTTGCCCTGAGCGCGAAGTTTTTCGATATCCACGTCAGACCCGTCGTCATTCATAACGTCATTCTTCTGGAATAACGTAACCATTTCATCCGAGGTGGGTCGGTCTACCATGTAATTTGTCAACTCTTCATCATCGGTCAAACCACGGCGATAAATGCGCATATTGCGTAACTCGACATCGGCTGCATCAGAAGATACAGTAATATTAACCGGTGCTTCCTGCTTCATGCTCTCCGTCTGTGAATACTGTTTCGCACCGCAACGGATACCGTTGACGTACAATTCCATCAAACGGTGTCCTGACTTCTTGCCGACAATGAATGCGATTTTGTAATTCATGCCGGAAGCAAAAGGCGTGTTTACAGAGCTTCCGCCGGACGCGGCAATCATGGCTTCCTGAGCGGTCATCTGAAAACCTATTCCGCCGGACATACAAGATACAACTACCCCTTTGCGGTCAGTGATGTTACTACACTTTAATTCAAACTCATAAGTACCCCCATGAGAAACGGCATCATCTGAGAATGGCTGTTTCTGGATTTCAATGGTGGCGCCATTGGTGAGTAACAATGAATCACCGGTCCACCCGTTACTGTTCCAGTCGAAGCCGGTGAACTTGGTAGTTACCTCGTCATGGGTCCACGTTGCCGGGTTCTCTTCTGTATTGCTTCGACCGGCAGCCGAAAGTTTCAGGTCAAGGTCTGCCTGAATCTCTTCGATGTCAATAGAGGACTTCGTTACGTCTACCAAGAAGTTGTATTCAGTTGCACCGGATACAAATCGCATTTCATAAAGACCCTGCTCGATGAAACGGTTCGTATAGGTCTGCACGGTGCGCGGAACGCTAACCGTCTGCGTTTTTAAGTCGCCATTAAAGACAAGCATCTCGGCAGGGGTCCTGTCCGGATCGTAAACGACGAAATCGAATTGCAATTTTTCATATTGACCGACCTCAAGGCAGGGTGTCAAATGATCATCCGTAAAGATGCGACCGTCCTGAAAGCGGTGCATCATACCGATACTGGGGGATGAAGAACCCTCTTTGAAGATATCCATATAGATACTTTCGGAACGGATGGTCAACTCGTCAGAAGCTTCCATCTCGGCGACCATCTGCACGGTATGCCGGCCGGGTAAAAGGTCGGACATGGAAAGACTGAAGCTGCTGTTTGTCTGTCCGGACTTGGTGATTGCCTTGGAGTCTTTCTGAACGCCGTCCACATACAGCATGACAACCTTGTTGCCGGTACCGGAGACAGTGAACGGGATGGTAGCGGTTGCACCGGCTGCATAGCCGCCAACAGGGGAAGCGATGTTATAGGTGGAACTCAATGACAAGGTTATAACCTTGACAGAAGTATATGCCTGCTTGGTCTGCTTCTTACCCTCCGGGTCAGTCGTCGTTGCCTTGACATAGATATCGGTTGTGCCTAAAAGCAAATATTTACTTAGATCAAGAGTGTACGTGCCCTTAGATACATCGTTGATGGTTTCCGTATAAACGGTTTGAGCACCGCGAAGCATCTGTATGGTCAGCGTGGCTTTCTGGCCGGTGGACATACCTTTGTCGTCGCCGGTGGTGTACTGGTGATCGTAATAATAGGTAAGAAGTGAAGAACCGCCCTCTTTGATTATGCTGTTGTCTACGGAAGCATTCAGCACGATCTTCGTAGCGGTACCGGTCTCGCCACCGCCACCGCCGGTACCGCCCTGAAATTCCGTACTGGCAATTTCAGCACCGGACTTGTTTTTAAGGCTCAGCTTAACGGTATTGCTATCTTCATCCACTTCGGAATCGAGTGTAAAAACAGTGTTGGCTTCTACCTCACCGAATTTTGCTGAGACGGCGGCATTTTGTATGGCATTCGTGGAATTGGCATCCAAGCTCTCATCGACCTGAGGAACTTCGATATTGATAGATACGCCGCCACTTTCATCAGGAGTGTGCTTCTCGCCATTAAAGGTGATTTGTTTCACAGCTCCGGCACCTCCGTACTCATTCCATGCGGCCGGCTGGTTGAATGCCGCGATATCGTTTGACTCAAAACGGAAGTCAACCCATTTGCCGGCAGACTCTTCATAGGTGATGATCATGCCGGGCTTCAGCTCGGCTTTGATTTTCGCACCGGCAACCGTAGCGACGGCAGTTTCTTTCGTGTAATAATAGCCGGCATTCAACGGATGGAGTTGCGTTACGTTGTAGAATCCAGCGCCAGAACCGGTACCACCGCTAATCTCTTCCCACTCACTCCACTTTTCACCGAGCATTTTACGCTGTTTCAACATACCATCGGTGAACATAGTAGACAGGGAAATCTGAGTTACAGTATCATCTTCACCGTATCGGCTGACAAACAAGATATCACTTGAATAAGTGTCGGTATCGGATACGATATAATAGCCACTGTTAATGACAGAATCAATATCATCATAGCGGACGGAGTTGAAGAAGTGCAATATGTCTATTTTTGACAGGTTCTTGTAGAAATCTTCTTTTGTGCCCTTATAACCGTTGTCTGTCGCATCCTCAAAGGTCTGATTGAGTTTACTCCATTCACCCCATCCTGTCCCATCATTGATACGAAAACGTATACCCTGTCCGACTTGCGAACCCGGCTTAGACGAAAGTAGGAGCTGAATCGTAGTATCACCCTCTCCAAACGAAGAGACAAGCATTATATCTTTAAGTAGTGCATCTGAATCAAATACGGAATATACACCGGAAGTAATAGCTGAATCTATTTGATCATAAGTTACAGGTATCAATATCTGAGACAGGTGTTTTTCAGGGACAAGCCCGTTATCATCAAGAGGGGCTATCCCACCATTCTTGCCGATATCGGATGCATCTGCCTTGTCAATAGTTAATTTCTCTATGGACTTAGTAGCAGTATCTACATTTTTATCTACCTTGTCGGCTCTTAATTTAAGCTCGGCTATTAATTTAGTGAGAACGTCATCCGCATTTTTGCGAGTGTTGACTTCATCAGTTACCATTTTTTCGAATGCTTTCATTTGCTCATCGGAAACACCCGAATCAAACTTTAAGCATTCGATTAAATCACTCATCAGACCGCCTACAAGGTCATGAGTGTTAGACTCCGGCAGCTCATTTACCCTGATCTGCTCAGCAATCTCTAATAGTTCTGCATACGTTTTAGACATAATCTATGTTTTTAATCATTAAATACATTATCACAATTCACATCATTGAAAGAATCATCGGCATTGAAGAATAATACATATCCATACAGTCCAGAATCTTGCAGATAAATCCGGTGTCCCTCGCTTCCGATCAGTGTGAAGCGGTTGAGGAATTTATATTTCATCGCCCGCTTGTCTCTACTGAACTTCCGTGCAAAATCAAGCAGAACCCTCTTCATTTGATTGAATACGTCCGTGATCTCTTTGTTATTCCCGGTATCTTTCACATGATCCAGAAACATGACTGAGAACTCGGTATTGATTAGTACATTACCAACACCACCGGCAAAGGAGAAATCACCGGAGTCAACGACAACACAGGGATAGTGCATCTTCAGTGCAAATTTTGTCTGACTGTTATCTGCCAATGAAGAAAAATGGCATTTGCCTTTTTCTTCATGCCGGACCACTGGATGTTGCCGGCTCAATTCTTCTAAATATTCTTCAAAAGTGTTCATCGTTTCTTAGCCTCCTTAATTCGTTTATTGAGTAGTCGAAAGGCATCCATACAAGGAAGAGCCTTGTATGATTGAATATCCGCAATGTTATCACCGACAAACTGATCAAAGATAGATAGCCAGTTTGCCGGGTTCGACTTAACCTTGTCACCTTGGCTGTTTGCGACCGGTTCTGCCGGCGGGAACAGGTGTATGAATGAACGCCCTAACCAAGATTTGATGAGTGCCCAGTTAATCAGAATGGAATACTTGAGATCAAAAGGAAGTTTAGAGACAGCTTTCACCCGCTCTTCTAAGTCAAGTGCTTTTTCACCTTTCTCCGGTATGTACGATTCATTGTCTTTTAGATATAATGATGCCACAAAGCGATCCAAATATTCTACTTTATCCGTACTGGCATACCAAGAGAAAAAAGTATCTGCCGTCATAAACTGCTGAAAGCAGACACCGCGAAGCTTCGCCTGTGGAGCATGAAGTTTGCCCGGTAACGACTTTAGATAAAAATCCTGATAGGGTGAACGGGTATCTCGCAAGAAGTCCATTAACTCCGCCAGTTTGTACAAACTGTACGAATCAAGCTTATGAAGCAGCTTTTTATTGATCCCGAAGAATTGAATGAAAAAGGTAACTTCATCAATCCACTCCTTAGACAAGCGGATTGACGCGAGGAATTGAACCGGGGACATCTCTGAATAGCTTGACGGTATAAGTAGCTTCACGCTTCTCCATCCGTACCACTTTTTATATTTGATCTCGACATTTCTCATAACCAAACGCTTTTTTTATGATCATTGTCTCGATCAAACACCCGTGACTGGCGACCCTTGAAAAAATCCGGTAGTTTTTGTTCTACGAACGTCAGCAACAGATCATGGTAAGACTTGGCAGTAAGTTCTACGTTGGCAGCCATCGTGATCGCTTGCTCCAGCTCCACCGGTTGCTGATATTCATTGCCATTTTTATCAGGGACCAATTGTTTGAAATACAACCCTCTATCAGTCAATGAACCGGTAGAACGTATCAACATGGCCACAGCCTTGAGTATGACAAACTGCGCACACCTGATGCGCAACTCCTCGACGGTTGTAGTACCTAAATCCTTATCACCTTTTTCGATTGAACTGAGCAGGGTATTATATAAATCTATACCTAAAACCGGCTGTAGAACCGTTTCTTCAACAATCTTGAAGAAAGGCTTCAGGCGCAAGAATATCAGATGAGAGTTATTGATAAAATAAATCTCATCGACTTCGGATGTAGTACGAACAATGGCCTTTGCACGATATGCATAAGCAGGCGACTCAGCATATTCAGGAAAATCTTCTTGATGCTTATCAAGGAAGTCAATCATGCGATCAATCGCATTGAAGCCTTTATTTTTAAACGCTGCACGCAACTGATCTTCTTGATATTTATAAGTTGACTTGAAGTTCTCGGCTTCCTGACGCTGAAAGCCCTGATCTGTTATACGTATGTTTAACTCCGTATAATTGTACCAGAAAGCGAGATTCGCAATTGCCCGCTGGCATTCTTCTAACAGTAGACGGTCAGCCTGATCAGTCGCCGGTTCATCATAGATACGTTGAAACCTCTTCGCCAGCTTGTCACCGAAAAGGGGGACAATAAACAAACTGAATGCATCATTTAATGATGATTCGACTTTTTCGAACGAAAGCGCTGCTGACACCGGTATGAACTTCTTGAGTTCATCCGAATCCTCCCATTTATTTGCTGAAAATATCATTAGCTCAATGTTTTTTGTGTACCGGCACCAGTGTCCAGTGTGGTTAGTATTGTGTTACGGAATCTCAGTTCTATGTCTTTCACCCCATTGCTACGAAGCATTAACAGGATAGGATCAAGTAAATTCTGCCGGTCAATCCAAGCGTTGGCAATATTGACCAGAAATGCTTCGCGAATATTTGACCCGCCCTGATTGCCAGCGTATGATCCGCCCGGCATACCGGCACCGAATACGTTCGGATTGACCATCAGGGAGAAAAGAATCTCTGAGTTGGCGGCTGCCGAAGTCACAAGGTTTTCGCCGCCCTTGTACTTATTATCCAGTGCAGTAATCTTCCATTCCTCTTCAATTTTGCCGTTCGCTTCGTTGATGGCATAGTTGGTGAACAAAGGCTTCTCCGCATTCTCAAGCCCACACAGATTATCTTCAATCTTATTCATGTAGTCATTAATAGCCTTTTTGCGGGCATCCGGGTCTTGATAGTCATTCGGCGGAAACTTCTTTTCCCAATAGCTGTACGGTATCTGCACGTGCCATTTCCACGTGATTTGATTCTTGTAGGCTTTCTTCAGGAACATCGGTACCATGTGAGCGATATCCACCCATCCGAGGATGTAAGACGGCAACCATATCGGTTCACCGTAGTAGTCATTATTTGACCATGAGTCTCGAACTGGGAATACAAATGGCTTATTCATCTTGCCGGCCAACTTCATCCATTCGATATGTAAATCCGGATCGTAGTCCATCAGGCAATCAAGTACCTGAACATTATCGACATCGGAAGTTCCCGGAGTCGATGGCCAATTGCCTGAAACAATGCACTTGCAAGCACCCCATGAGTCAGGCAATGTATAACGATAGAATAGAGCATTGAGAGCATTGAGACCTACTATTTCGTTTCCAGACATATTAGGAAGCATCTGTACCGCTCCGTTGCCGTATTTGAAATAATCCCGGCTGACTTTCTCAAGATACCGGCGAACCATTCGCGAATTAACGAACTGGCTAATCTTCGGATCGTTAACCGGTTCAAGCTGCTCATTGCCTTTCTCATCCCATCCGACCACTTTACAGGGATAAATGCCTTGACCGACCGTCAGGGAACGAAGAAATTTAAGACCGGTATTCAGAACGGAAGTCGTGCTGATCTGTTTGCCGGCTTTTAAAGGAAAGTCATTCCCTTTGCCCCAGTTCATAACCCGATAATCCTTATAAACAGTCGTTTCGGTTAGACTGATATCGTAAGGAGACAGGATATCGCGTTTTTTCACCTCGTAGTTAGACGGGCGACCGACCGACTCACCGAAGAATGACGTACTTGTCATCATGAGGGGTGTGCCCTCTTTATTGAAAATTATATCCATCTTAGCCCTCCTTATTATCAATGAATACTACCCTCTGAGCATTATATGAGATGATGTTATCGATACGGACGGGGTAAACATGAGATTCCGGATTGCCTGAACAATCACACGGCTGTATACCACGTACTCGATACTGTTTATTGTTCATCTTGCCCGCTCCACAGGCATAGGCTTGCGGTACAAAAATCAGTTTACCTTTAGCCGTAACGAACTTGATGGAAAAGATGCGCTTTGTGCCATCCGGATTCGTGCGGATATCCAGTTCATCAAGTACCAGGTTTCTTTTTATTATTTTCATCTTAATCAAATGTTGAATCGAATGTTTTATCAAATATCTTCTCCGGCAATCTTGCACGGGTAAATGTGCGCTGGCATTTATCAGCCACACGATAGGTCAATTTTATATTGAGGGGTTCGGTACGTGGTTTGGATTCTGTAAACTCTACACCTGTTATTGTGATCAGATCACCCAAGGAATCTTTTTGATAGAGATACACCTTATTGCTATGTACCATATCTTCAACGCAATCGCGGATGGTTTCATTGATATAACCGGTGTTTGCCGTATGCGATGTAATCAGGTCGGTATGTATCTTGAGATAGTTGCCCATCACTGATCCGAACGATGCTTCTAACTCTGAAGTTCGCTCGTCTCGACCGGTGAAGTACAATGTTTCCGGAAAGCCGAAACAGTTGTAAAAAACAAAATGTGTTATCTGCGGATAGTGTTTGCGATCGATATCATAATGAATTTTATCAATCAATGTATCACTCGAATATAAGTCAGCTTCATAATATATAATATCATCAGATGTAAATGAAGCATTCAACTCCATATTCAACCGCTCCACGACAGAAGCTACGCTGAAATATTGAATTATAGAATCACCCGGCGTATTGTTTGTGAAGAAATTCACCTTGAGAAACCGGGCTACACCCTCAGATTTATAAGCAATGCCCAATACCAATGTTTGCCCCCAACAATTATAAGCCACACATACAAGCTGATCCTCACGTACCATGCGCGAAGAAAAGCGGCTCAGAAAACATTTATCATTATGTGAAAGCGCTGTGCGACATTTTGAAAAATGAAATGACTGAGAAAATGTTTTCTCTTTATTACCTGATGCATTATAAACGTCTGCGTCGATTCTTAAGTAATTCTTAACTATTGTATGATTTGTAGTTGTATGCACTATCTTAATATCCTGATCAGGGAAATAATCTAAAGCTACCTCACCAAGACCATTGATTGTGACACTGCCGGACGAGTCAGGGAAATATACCTCTTCAAATGTTGCAGCAGCTATGCCGTATCCGGAAATTCGGTATTTTACCGTAATACTACCCGTTAAATTGGAAATCACAACATCTCCCATGTCACGACAGTAAACACCCCCCTCTATAATACCAGTTATTACCATTTGAACAAATAATATTTAGCACCGAGATTAAAAGACTTATCAATCAGGTTATAGTCACCCATAAATTCGAATCTTTTATGCCTGAATGCAGCCATTAGTCTCAAGCTCCGATATCCACCCATGACACCGGCAGAAATGGAGTGGTTATATTCAGGAAAACTGAATGTATAGGATGCGGTTCTACCGAGCAGACCATTCATGTACACCGTGTCTGTCAGGTGTACATGAATATACTGTGTCTGAATAATCGTATCATTATAGACCATCTTAGTATAATACTTCTGCAAAATGGCTGCCGTGTCAACATCAGCAGGAACAGGAACAGGTATCTCCTTAATGACAGCAGGCGACTTCAGATACACAGTATCATTTAAACGAATCGTATCCGCTCCGGATCGGATGGCTTTTTGCCCGGTATGATAACCTGATAGAAACAGGATCATCGCAAGCAGCATACATAAGAATATGATAAACCACTTCTTCATTTCTTGAGAGTTTTGAATCTGTTTATCAATGATATCCACACATCAGACATCGCGACAATAAGCGTATCTTTTGGCTTGCCATCAAGCATAGCCAAGTTCTCCAAAATAGAGGTACCATACTCCACGCAGAAGTATACCATAGTGGCAACATGAACGACGTCGAAGAAGATAACCCCTAACAAGAATATCCAACTGTCATGCATCTGCATATCCTTGGAAAAGGAATGAAACATAAAGAAGAGGAAACACCATACAAAGACCTTGATCACACATCTGGAAAACTTGAAGCTCTCAAAAGGCTCACCCCGCTTCTTAGATGCCTTTCTGCCGGTTGTCGTTTCTACTATAACCGCCATAAACATGACCACAACAAGTACCGGAGATATTCCAAGAAACTCACTCACAATCGCGACCGTCACGCTCAAAGAGAATGCCGGAACCTGTGTACCGTATTTGAATGATGGGAACAGGCTAAGCAGGAAATCTTTAATCCCGTCAAAGCCATAAGTTGCTAAAAAACGCTCAATATAACTCATTGCATTAACCATTTATATGGCAAATGTATGCTCAAGAAAGGGATGATAATAGGACACAAAAAAGAGGTGCCTAACTTCACAGCCGGACACCTCTAAAATGTAAAAAAAATGTTTATCTAACTAATATCTTTAAAACCTTAGCTTTTCTTTTTCGTAAAGAACCCAAGTATATTGCCCGCAAAACAGGTCGGACTTGAACTTTAACTCGTCCATCACTTTCGCCACATCAGGCAGTGATGGCTCACACATCTCGCGACAGTCATAGATCAGCTCCCTTGAGGTGCGAAATATCATGTTAGAGCTTGGTCCGAATGCGTTGTATTTGCTTTGAACAAATGTTCTGAAAGCATCTTGAGCAGAATTCTCCTGCTCGTTATCTATATTTTTTGCCATAATTATTCTACTATAAAGGATTGATAATCTTCTTTGATCATAAGGAGTTGCTGCAAAAGCTTCATTTTCCCATGTTCCGTCGTCTCATAGATGGGATGCCCATTAATGATCGTACTCATCAAATTGTCTATAAAGAGAACCTTATCTTTAGCCACTCCACAATTCTCATCTTGATTGAAAGCGATAGTCTCTTGGAGTTTATCGCTTAGAATGATTTTAGGATTACTCATGTTATTAGGTGTTTTGTTCTCTCTTTGCTGCGATTACGCAAGCAATCGCACCAATAAACAGGAGCGGGAAAATAAAACCTGCACTGGCAAATGCAAGGGCTGTCACATAATAGAAGTCTGAACGACTGCGAACTTTGCACTCTTCCGGAAGGAAGTAGTTAATGAATGAATTGAGTTTGCCATCGGTTGAGCGATGGGCGGGCACATACTGGGTGCCGGTAGTTTCTTTTTTCATACTGATGAACTGTTTGACATTTTAGGCAGATTTCTAAAAAAGAACGGTTGCCATTTCCCGTGTCGTCAAACAGTTCATCAATTAACTCCGGAGAGCCAAAGAAGAATGGGAAAGGCAACCGCCTTATATCTAATATTGGTTAGGGCATAAAAAAAGCCCATCATATCTGAGCATTAACCGTAGCTCAATCCGGTATCATTAAGTGATAAACTGTTTGACTTTGCAAATATGAGAATTATATTTGAAAGTACAAAAGGATAATCTAAAAATCATCATCGAAAGACCTCTTTGTGTTGAAAGCTTCCTTAATTAATTTATGTTCATCAATGATGAATTTACTTATATTATCCTTTCTGGGTTCAACATCATAAATGTCATTATTGATTTCAAAGCGAATCTTTTTAAAACCTTTGCTTAATCCAGATAATAACTCATCCGTTAAATCAATATATACATAAATATCATACGTTGAAAAAGTACTGTATGTCAGAACGTGTGTTTCACCAATATTATCTTCATCAGAAAATAAACTTATTGTTTTATAAACAGTATCGTCGCCAAACTTTATTAAGACTGGTGAATTTGCTTCAACTTTGAGTTTTGTATCAGCCGCATGAATGCCAAAACAAAGTCTTACAACCTCAGTAGTATCTTTCTGTAAACCAAGCACCATTATACGCACAGACTTTTCTTTCGTGGATGTTCCAACATAACTATATCGATAATCACCCCATATCCATCTAACTCCCTCGCTCGAAATTTTATCTTTCACGATTGCCGGTTTCCTTTTTTGTGGATTTGAAAACATATCTTTAAGAACTTTGGGCGGCGATACAATATCATTTTGAGCAAATAATGTTGTACTAACTGCAAGACATAGTACAATACATACCAAAATCGTTTTCATAAGTGTTTATTTTAATTAGACATTTAATATTTTCCGACAAAAGTAGGAAAAATCTGCGTTGAACGCTTAAAACAATCGCATATATTGCGCCATCCTCCGCGTCAGCGGAAAATTTTTGCCGCTCTAAGTGGCAAAAATTTCGCCCACAAAAGAAAAAGACGTGCCCTAAAGCACGCCCTCATCCGCATAACTGTAATAACCAAAATTGGTATAAACAATGTGGTCAATTAATCTTATATTCATTGTTTTCGCTCCTGCATTTATCCGCTCCGTTAATCTATTATCTTCACCGCTCGGTCTCTTATTCCCGCTCGGATGGTTATGTACTACCGCTATCGATACCGCATTGCAAAGCAAAGCTTCTTTCAAAACAAGACGTATATCTACTGCCGTCATATCGATACCGCCAAATGAGATACGAACTTTCTTAATAACATGGTTTGCTTGGTTCATCATGATAACCCAAAATTCTTCGTTGGATAAATCTTGCAAATACGGTTTCATCATCATATAAATATCATTGCTTGATAAAACTTTTTCTTTCCTCTCCCTAAAAGAAAACATCTTATACACTTCTACTACCGCCATTGCGAATTGTTTTTTTGCAGGTGTCAAGTTCTGGTATAACTCATGAAAATCGTTTGCTTCGGAAATGTCGTTTTGACTTAATCCTAAAATGTTTAAAGCTTCGAACGCTGTAGTTCTGTAATCGTTGTTTAATTCAAAATTTGTCATATTTGTATGTTTTAAATGTTAATTGTCCTTGCTAAAAAAATACCCCCTAAAACAGTTGCACCAAAGGTTTCTATCAGGTTGGCAAATCGTGCGTAGCTAAACCCCTTTGTGATGACATCATCAAACACAAACACCTCTTTTCCCTTAAAAAAATCCTTATCAAAAGACAGAATAGAAACTTCATGCAAATGCTTTCCTTTTTCCGTTTCATGTATCGCCATACGGTCACTTTCAATCGTGATGTGTCCGTACCCGTTTTGCATCTCCGTTGCTTCACAAACAAGTTCTGAAAAACGCTTATAGCGAATCTCATTTTTATGCCCGCTGGATGCAGGAACACAGGCAAACACCATGTTTTTAGCCCTGTCACCAAATCGCTTCTTAATCTGTATTGCCACGATATTAGCAGCCCCTCTATATGCCCATTCTTTGCCGTCCTTGAACGCCCAAATGAACTCCCTAACTTTCCACTGTTCCGCATTTGCCTTGTAGCGTGTTGGCAGATACTCGAATGCGGTGTACATGAATTTTCTAAACTGTCTGTTGATTGCTTCCATTTTATTCTTGAGTTTTGAAGCTGTCGGGTGTGAGCCTTTTTGAAATTTGTTCCGGTTCTCTCCTTTGAGCTTTTTTTTTCCGTCGCTCATCGCTACGGTATGTTTCGCCTTTTTATGCTGCATCAGAAGGTTGTTTGAATGGTAGAAGCAAGTTTTTCGGGCAAAATACTACCCGTAGGTGTGGAGATTTTGAAAGAAACCGGAACGGCTCGAACTTGAAGCAGACAGGCAAACAATTTACCTTCGCTGCTTAAAAAGCCGAAACTGTAGTGATGAACGAAATTCCTATGGCGAAAAGGAGATAAAGAACCGGAAGCAAAGCGCATACGCTTTACCGCTCTCCCTTTTCCGAACGCTTTCGGGAAAGGGGTAATCTGCGTGTACGCAAGAAGAACCTAAAATCCGCTCTCCTTTTGTTTTCAGCCCGATTTTGATATTCGCTTCTGAGAACCGAAGAAGCAGCAAAATCGGGCTGAAAACAAAAGGGTGAACGATTGTTAATAAAAAAGCAAGATTCCGAAATTCAATCGTTTAAGTCCGTCAACTCCATCGGATTGACGGACTGTCACGGAGTTGACCCTAACGCGCCCTATTCCTCGCCGCGCCCGATTCCGCACCAAAAAAGGAAATATGAAGCAGTCCTACCCCCCTGCCCGCCCATAACGTGCCGGTCCAGCGGTGAGGAAAACAGTGCGATGTCAATCAGATTCGCGCATCAACGAAAGTATATGTATTCAGTAAGATGTCACCATACTTCGTCCACACACGTTTATCTACACAGTCACCGAAGTGAGTCGCTTCTTCGGGAAGAACAGAGTCATTGCGCTCGCTGCGCTTGTCTTTCTCGAACTTGCCTTGTGTATTCGTGCGCACACGAGTATTGTTCATTGAGATGAGTATGTATTTGCATTTGGTTGCATTGAACCGCTTGAGAGGATAGCGCTCATCGGTCTCCGCACAGATGTACGACCATAACAGGTACTTGTCATGTTGCGGTGGTTCAATCCCTCTATGAGTGTGTTGATTGACGGTCCAACCATTCTTCTCGAGTCGAGCAATGGCAATCTCATTGTAGGTCTTTTTGCTATTGGCACGATGGGCATCACCATATCTGTCACGATAAAACTCGACCCTACGACACGAGTGGAAGCGATAGTAATTGCAGAACTTATCCATCAGAGCATTAATCTCCGTATCATCTTCTTCGGCACGCTTGACAAAGAACTCATTGATTGTATTATCTACGATACGGTTCGGATGTAACATCTTCGTGCTCCAGTCGAAATGTGAGGGTTGTGCTACCTCCATAAAGGACGCGGACGATCCCCAGTCACAAACGACCTCAAGCGGTTGGTTCGGGTTGCAATCCGCATCCATGCGGCTATCAGTAGCAGCTAATTGTTTCCAGTCGAATTCGGTGTTCTCAGCGAAATCCCGGATAAAAGAATCATTGGTAGCATGGTAGTATCGATGTCGGTCATCGAGATTGTAATAACAGTGATCAATCTTATCAACCATGTAATTTAGTATCTCTATCATGAATGTGAGCTTATCCATGATGTTGTACTGGTTGATAATGTAGCTCATGCCAACATTTGCGATATTATCAAAAATGGAAGCAAGGATAAACAGAGTACCGTCTTTACTGACAAACGGGGTGATAGTCCGGCGTAGGCGGACAGTTTCATTCCAAATCTCCTTAAACAGTCCGGCATCATTCGCAATCTTGGCATCGATAAGTTGCATTTGCAGCTTCACAATTTTGTTCCAAACGTCAAACAGATGGATTTCCCGCTCATCTTCGTAATACTGAGCCGGTTCAAGTAACCATTTCTGTTCAGGCGTGTAAGGCATTGAGGATAAGAACGTATTGCCATGATGTTTAAGCAAAGGATTAGCCGATTTTTTGCCAAAGATATGCTCATTGCCACGATTGGTCGGGGCAACTTCTTGATCGAACTGTTCCTTGTCAAGCGTTAACGCTTCATCGGTAATATTGTAATCGGCATTCGGTCCGCGCGAATTGCCATCCTGCGTCAAGATATACAAGCAATGACCATTGCTGAACGTAATGCAATGCTCGAAGCTCATGATATGCTCATGAGGTCTATACCAACCCTCCGGCGGTTGCCGGCAGACAATATAATCACCGGTCTTGAGCTTGGTGTCATATCGCTTATATCCAAGCATCTCAAGCATCTTGAACGTTGACGGAAGAGTTTTGGTTAAAGCCTGACCATAAGTCGCTTGTGCCAATGTCGTCACGCCACGGGGCATGAGACGAACATTTTCGTCTACTTCTGCCCCGCAGATAAAGGATTTACCGGTACCACGACTGTAAATCGCATATTTGTTTTTAGCCGGCTGTAGCCAAAAGGCAAGCTGTGCCGGGTTAACGACAATCTCTTCTTCCCAAACGTTCGACTCCATCAGAAACGAGGGAATATAATGTAGTTATTACCTGAGCCAGTGGCGGCTTTAGAATCGTCAGTATGACCGACTTTGCGGCAAAGTTCTTCTGCCTGAGCCGGCGTGAATTTCTTCGACACCTGAACTACAATGTTCTTATCAGTGATACTAATCATGTCAATACCGCGATAATCCATTAGGAATTTGACTAAACGTTTATTAGTGAGTCTGTTCATATTACAATAAATTTATGAGTTCATTATTTCTTCTACCTGTGTGTCATCAACCGGCTGATAAAAGGCATCAATGACTGACTGACGGTCCTGCTGAGACAAGCCACGCAACGAATCGAGACTGATATTCATTTTCTCACCAGCACCGTTGTTGACCTGAATGTAGAATACATTCTTCTCCATGCGTTTCGGATCATCAATAGCCGCCGGTTTCTCACCAATCAGAACAGCCAATGTTTTTTTGGCATTGTTCCAGTTCTTGAGATCGCCCTTTATCTTGCACTCACGAATCAATTCAAGCTGATCCTTGATTTGCCATGCGTGCCAAAAGTCCCAATCGAACGTGTGATTCGTCTTAAACAATTCGCGCGCCAGATGCAAGTCTTTACGAACCTGCGTAGTGCTAATCCGATACTTTGCCAACATGATATTGATTATGTGGCTGTCATTGGGGTAATCATCTAACAGACGTGCTACCTGAAGCACACGATTAAACTGTTCGCGAAGCTCTTCCGGAAGAGGTGAGTTCTCCGGATCAATAATATGGGCTTGAATTAATTCATAGCGCTGCTCTGCTAATGACGGAATACCCTTTTTATTCATATTTAAGGTGGTTTTGAATGTCCGTTAAGAATTTCAAGATTTCGGATTGAGCAGGATTACTACCATTTTGCGCGGTTTTGATGATAGCTTCTCTGGTCTCGATTGTCTGTTTTAGATAACCCTTGTAATAGGCAATTCTCGCATCGGTACCCGGAGTGCGGACTTCATGAATGAAATCAAGCTCATCCACATCAATATTGATAGCAACGAGTTCCGGAGCAATCAGCCGGTACGCTAAATCTTCAATGCTTTTAAGTTGTTCCGTTGTTAAATTCATCAGTTAATGTTTTAAGATCGAATTGAAAAACCGTCTCTTCAGTATGTATGATGCCACGCTCCAATTTAGGGTTATGAGTAGCGTTCTGACTACCTACAACGGATAAGTTATATTCATTATTCCAGATCAACGCTACTTTTGCGTGCAAGGCACAACACCGGTAGCAATCCGGGAATGCAGTTACCAAATAATCGAAAGGTTTTGGAGAAATGGTTCTGACACGATTGTCAATCAAGAACCGGATTGACAGAATATCACCCCTTTCCTTGTAGCGAAGAAGTGTTGCCAAACTCTCTTCGGAAATGGAATAGCTTGAGATAAATACGTGTGCCGGTCCGGTTTGCTTGAGCAGGTAAAGTACCAACTGGATAAGGTTGAAAGCACCTTTAGAATAAAAGTGCTTGTTGCGACCAATCTCAACTGGTCCCAGTCCGGACGGTTTCAGCAATACTTCAGTCAAAACGTCATTACTGCATTTCTGACTCACGTCTAAGCGGCTGACCCCTCTGATCGGATCAGCCGCTTTGTCATCGGTCTTTATCTCACTACATTCTACAAGCATCAACCTAAAGCAGCAATGGCATATTCAATCTTCTTGAGTTCTTCAGAAAGATTGTCGATTTTGGTTTGGTATTTAACCCGTTTCGGGCATTCAGGCATCGGATTCGGTGCATCTGCTTTGCTCTCCTGCTGAAATTCGAGCATATTCTTAGCGCGTCCGATCTTGGTAGCTACAGACTTGCGTAACTTCTGCAATTCTTCTTTTGACATTTTCGAATAATCCTGTTCAGCAGCATCTTTTGATGTATCTTTTGATTCATCTGAAGAGGGTAGGATTAAATCCTCTTCGGATGGGATAACCCCTTTTTCGGAATAAGCTGCATATTTCGGATATAGGAACTCCATCTCGTCAGAAAGCGCCGCGATCTGATCAGACAGTTCTTTGCGAGCTGCAACAGTTGTTTCTTCGTTGTCCTCCGGCATATCAGCCATTTTTTTATGCAGGATATCACGTTGCTTATATGCATCTGCATAACGACATATCAATTGAGATACCGTGTCCGGATACTGATGTTCGCCACTCTCAAGCACCTGATATGCATCAACTAAAGAGAGCGAGTTCTGATCCGTGTGTTCCGGCTGTGTCTCAATCTCAAGCGCCGGTGCATCTTCAACAATCTCCTGATCTGTCATCGCCCAGGCTTTGATCAATTCGCTAATCAGGAACTTCAAACGTTTGGTTGCTTCAGGACCGTTCACACCGTGCCGCTTCAACTTAGCTACAACACCGGGTTTGAACTTCGATTCCTCAAGCAATGTGATGCCGGCATTAAAGTCCCGATCTGAATTAAGCCAGTCAATGGCTTTTTGACGAAATTGGATAAATCTATTAGACATAACTTTGAATTTTAAACTATACAAAAATAGTGCGATAAATGGTGCGGATATCGGACACAACAAAGGGAGTCCGTTGCATCACGCAGCAGACTCCCTCAAACAGAAGAATAAAACAACAGAATGATTACTCAGCCACTACCAATATCTTTTCGACATCGCCCGTGTACATCAGCTTACGCGGACAGGAATAGCTGAACTTCAGTGGCGTTTTGTTCAGCTCAGTACCCGATTTACCCGTGGTGCTTGCGTCAGCAGCAATTTTCTTCGCTGCATTCAGTTTATCACCCATCAGGTAGCGGTTGCCATTCTTATCGGTAACGATAAGGAACAGCCGGCGACCGCGTGTGGCGTTCTCAAACCCAAAGATCACCTGAGACATTTTCGCTCTTGTGATAGCGAGTTCATATTTGCAGGATTCTCCACCGGTCTCACCCTGATCGGTGATAGTCAGTTCTCCGGACTCGTCAGTAAATACTAACTGATATGCTCGGCAACCGGCTTTCATAACCAGATCACCATCCCATGCGCCGGCTTCAGCGAATGACATTGCAGCAGCTTCACCGGATGGTGCCGGTAGATCGGGCCATGATGCAACATCCTCCCAGTATCCATAGACAAGGCTCTGAACAACACCGGCTAAATTATCAAGGTCTGCGCAAGATACAATCTCGTCTATGTCAGCTAATTCAATACATTTTTTTACCATAATGGTCTATTTTAAAGTTATACCAATCTGTTACTCTGAGTCAACAGGTGTAACAGGTTGATCATTCACACATAATTCAGATTTGTCAATAGTGACAAACTGGAAACCGAGAACATACTTGCCGGCAGCAGTATAATGATAAGGGTTGCCGGAAGTGAACGGGATCAGACGACGGAAGTCCTCTTCTTTATCGTAACCGTAGCAACAGTTCTCTTTTGTAGTCAACAGGACGAATTGAGAACCATCAGGCATACCGGTCAGACGCACAATCTCAACCTTTTTATTCGTGCCACGCAAGAATTGCTGATCGGTTGTTTCGGAAAGTTTGCCATTACCATCAATAACAAGTACCCCCTGATCCTCCAACCAGTCGTCGTACATATCACCCAAATCCGGCGAGATGAACAGCTTCGCTTTCTTCTTGCGGAAAGTGTTGACTCTTGAGCGATACATTGCCAAGAGCTTCGCACCGATATCAGCACGTGAGAATGCACCTGTCGCATACATATTGCCTTTCTCTACGGAAATGTTGCCGGCAGTTTTCTCTTGCTCAAGAATGGTAAGAGGTCCATCAAAGGAAGTTGCCAATTCTGTTTTTTTAGCATCAGCATCGTACTTGGCAATCAGGATGATATCATGCAGTTCTTTAGAAGCGCATTTGATGCCGTAGTTGTTGAGCCAAATTTCGAACGGATGTTCTTTGGGGTACAATCCACCTTTCACCTCAGTGATATAGGTTCTACGGTAACGTTCGGGTTCATCATCCATCTCCATCACACAGGGATATACTTTTAAAGTACGCGGAATAATCGCTCCGTTTGATACCTGACCTACAAAGTGACCAGTGTACTTGTGAGAGATTTTTCCGAGGGTTGTCCGTCCGAGCGTGATCGAGTCTTTGATACCCGGAATCGGAGTAAAGTGTTTAAGGATATCGCCTGCTTCTTCAGCATCAAGCGTAACAAGCAGATCCTTGTGTTTTTTGACCGCACCAATGACGGCCTGAATGTCAATAGGGGTTGTTAAATCCATATTAATAAAAAATTAAAGGGTTAATCTTCATCTTCAGCAAAGAAGTTGTTTACCGGATCGACTTTGCTATCGGAATAGTCTTTATCTTCCGGTTTCTCTTTAGGAATAGAATTTCCTGCCGGTGTACCGGTCGGAATCATGTTCACGAGTGCTTTCACTGCATGAATCTTGTTTGTCAGTCCGTCGATTGCCTTGACATTCGGCGAAAGAGAGTCCAGAGCAGCAACGGCATCTTCTACCGTTTGTTTACTTGAATTGCCCTGCTCTACGGCATCATTGATTTTTTGCAACTGCTCGATGGTGAGTTCAATCTTACCATCATTTTCAGTCAATCCCTCAACAGCTAAGAGGGTATTGACAACAGCAAATTTTTTGTTCATTGTCTGATTTTTATTAGAGTTAATATTCGCTTGGTCAGTCTCAGGAGTATCTTCTTTCTTCTTAGTAGGAATCAGGGCATTGATTCCATCCAGAATCTTTTTAAGATACGAGTCGCCTGTTCCGTCATTTTGAGGTTCTGAGTCCGGGAAAGATGGAACAGGTAACTTTAATGCAGCGCAATTCTCAATCATCAGGTTCCGGAAGTCGTTGCTCACTTTGTTAATGCCAGGAATGATATGATCGACAAAACCCCAGCTCAGACATTCGTCAGCCGGTATCCAGCGCTCTTCTTTCATCAGGTCAAATACATCCTTGATGGATTTGCCTTTGTCTGCGCATTTATCAGCATACTTTTTAGCAATAATCAAGTCGATAGCATCTTGAGACTTCTTCTCATTTTGTAGCTGCTTGATTGTAGATTCAATCTGATCGGAGTTCATGCTACCATAGATTTCAACGGGAATAGATGATTTGTGACATAGCCACAAACTGTCCTCATGTATCTCTCTTGATGCAGCACCAAATGCCATCCACGTTACGGCGGATGCACAGAAGCCGATAAATTCAACGG
>UMKQ01012508.1_pt1 | contig 27432 bp, 25 predicted proteins | sample 1966371 | NCBI WGS metagenome assembly UMKQ01 (sample SAMEA4836180, study PRJEB28245) | human gut metagenome | biome: gut microbiome; material: fecal sample | place: Denmark | collected 2008
ACGATTCTCGGTATGTCGAAGCTCTGGATGTCGATGTCCAGCTCCGCCAACGGGTCGATGAGACCGCCGTGTGTTACTGCTTCGTCATGAAGTTTTTTTTTACGTCGCCGCCCGTCGTGGAGAGGTACACCTCATGCCGCAGGGCAAGGTAGTTCAGGAAATCCGCTATCAGCAGGTTCTGCACCTTGCAGGCCAGCGGCATGGCCTTGCGCCCCAGTCCGAGCGGATTGGCGATGCTCGGCATCTGCTCGTAGAAATACTCTTTCACCGCGCCCATCGTGAAGATATGGCGCAGCGACTGCTCCGTGTGTTCGGGCAGGCGGTACGCCCCATGCTGCAAATCCTCCATGTAGTGCGGCAGGAAGCGCAACATCAGCTCCTCGATTTCCCGCCTGTCTTTCTCGTAATCGGTCGCCGGTCCCGGTTCTGCCCCGTAGAGACCGGACGCCCCGTCCCCGACGGCCTCCTGCAGCGCACGGATATTGCCGTACAGCATGGTCAGGAACTCCAGCGGGTTCAGCTCCTCGCCCTTGAAGCGGACTTCGACGTGCAGCCGCTCACCGCTCAAGGCTACCGTCTGCCCGGCCTTGACACGCTGCCCGAACTGGGCATAGACATTCGACAGGTGTCCGTATATCACTTCGTACTCACCGTAACGTATCGTCTGGCAGATGCCATGCACGGGGTCGTTGCCCACGCCCGATACGATACCGCTGGCCACTGCCGAAAGGATGTGGCACCGCACGTTGAAGTCGATGCCGTGGTGAAAGAATTTCCCGCCCGTTTCCGGGTGCGTCTGCTCGCCGTAGCCGAGCGACATCTCCACGTCTTTTCCCTGCGGCTCCTCGAACGGCATACAATAGCCGCTGTCGGAATGCAGGATCATTTCTTCTGTATATTTCATTGTTCCGTATTATTTTGTCCGTCTATCTTCTCATTCCGCCGCTCTGGGTCTGCTCCTCCGGGGAGAGCGCCGGTGCCTGTGTCCTCGACACACTCTCCTGCGGTGCCGTGCGGAGGACGCCCGCGTTGTTGCCGATGAGCAGCATTCCCAGGAATAACCCGGCGATTTTGCCCAGCCAGCCGCGTTGTCCGAACACGAGGAACGCTGCGGCGACCAGTCCCGCGATACTCAACCCCGACACGTTGCCACGGCCAAGGTTGCTGAAGAATCCGCCGAGCATGTCCATCAGGCCACCCCCGGAGGTCGCCTGCATGAAATTCGACACGCCGTTCAACTGCGAGCCGGCGCCGCTTACCGCACTGCCTATCGCCGAGACGGTCTCCCCGGCCTTCTCCTTCAGTTCCCGGGCGTCATCGACCGTACTCGCAAGGACGTTCGTGGCGGGTTTGCCGACCACGGCCTCGCTGACGATACGTGCGACACTCGCGTCTGTGGTCAGCTTTTTCCAGCCCACATAGCCGAATGCACCGCCGATGGTGGCAGTCTTGACAGCCTGCCCCGCGCCCCGCAAGGTCTGCGAAGGGTGCAGAACCGCATTGCCCATGTTTTTGCCGGCGGTTGCCGTGGCCTGTCCGGCACCCTTCATGGCCTTGCCGCCATATTTCAATATCGTGTTCCAAAATCCCATATCGTTTGATTTTTTTAAGGTCTTACATTCTTTCCGTTCTGCCTCCAGCGGCGTTTAGCGGCTTCCACGATGCCTCGTTTGTCGGTAACGGGACGTGCGCCCCCGTCGATTTCACGCCAGATGTCGCCCATCGTGGTGTACTTCACCGCCTTGGTCAGCCGTTGCAGGGTCTTGTTCATCGTCTGGAGTTTCGGACGGATGCCGAAGACGATTTCCATGCGCTCCCGCTCCGTCATTTTATTGCCCGAGAGACAGGCCGTGCGTATGTCGTTCACGATTTCCACGCTGTTCAATATCATTTCCCTGTAAATCCGGTTCCGCCGCGTGGAAAGGGCGACAGCCAGGGCGTTGGTCGTGTTACGGCCCAGCTGTTTGGTAAAGTCGCCCATGTTGTCCGTCAGCCTCGCTATTTCGTGATAGAAACCGTAGATTTGTGCCGCGTAGCAGACAATCGAGCGGAACGAGTTCAGGTAGTTGTTGAACTCCCTCTGCAGGTCGGTCGTGGCCTCCACTTCCTCTTTCGTCCATAGATGTCCCGTGGTCTGCATCAGCATGACCTTCTCCTGGTTTTTCAGTTCCTTCTCCGCCTTTTCGGTATAGAGCAGGATCATGCCCGCCAGTACCGGGTCGTTCTGTGCCTGCACCTTCGGGATGCCGGTGCACAGCAGCAGGATACATATCCAGATTGTCCGTTTCATAGGCATTCGGTTTTAGCGGACAAGGGCTGCCGACCTGCGCCAGCGGGACATGGCCATACGGGCCGCCTCGCCGTTGCTCCGGTCTATCATGCCCGCCGTTATATTGTTCCATACATCGTTGAACGTGTAATAGCGGATGCTCAGGTAGAGCAGGTGCAGCTTCCTGCTGAACGCCGATAGTTTGTCGTTCAGTTCCCACAGGGTTTTGCTCCGTTCCGCGCCCGTGAGCATGTTCTCCGTTCCGCCCTTGGCCACCGCGTCGTTCAGGAGCGTGAACACCGATACCAGTTCCGTGGCCGTTTCGATATAGAGGTTGTTCATGTTCATGCTGGCGACGATGCCCTGCGGGTTGTCCTTGACGGCCTTGCCCAGTTTCCCCAGCGTGAGGAATATCCGGACGCCGTCATTATAAAGGTGGGTACAGGCTTTCAGCGACGAGGCGTAACCGCTCGCCGTCTTGAGGTAGCTGTTGTACTGTTTTTCCCACCGGTGTATGCGGTTGAACTCCGCCGCGATGGTATTTTGCAGCAGGGCTGTCTGCGTCTGACCCTTGATTTGTTTCTCGATTTGGCTGTTTATGACCTCATTACCCTCGGCCAAAGCCGCCCATTCCAACGGATTGGATGCGGCGATCTGCGCCTTGGCCGGTTGCGGAAGCAGGGCGGCGAGCACGAGGGCCACTCCCAGGCTAATGATTCGTGATTTCATATATTCCCTTTTTTCGTTTGTTGTATTCCACCCGTTCGCGGATGAGCGGTACGATGTCGTTGCCGCGCCTGACCCCGGTAAGGTCGAGGCGTGGCGTGTTCCGGTCCATCGAGAGGATACGGACTGTCTTCAGGCCGCAAAGCTGTTGCAGGAGGCTCTGGTGTTCCTGAAAGTCCACGATACGGTACAGTTCTATATAATCCACCTTGCGGATGAAAACGCCGTGTTCGCTGATGAACTGCTCCGGGCCGATACGGTATCGTGTCCGGCGCAGGTAGATGAAGCGGTACAGCAGCACGGGCAGCAGCAGTGATGAAACCGCCGCCGCTATGCCGCCCAGTGGCATGTCTTCGATGCCGCCGTACACCAGTCCCGCCATGCACGCCAATATCAAAGGCAGCTCGTCGATAACGAACTGCCCGGCGTGCGGCTGCAGGACGACATTCCGAAAGTGCATGATGGGTTGTGAAGGTATCATCGGCGAAAGCGTGCTTGTCGTTCCTGTTCGGGTTCCTCTTCTCGTTCCTGCCCCTTTTGGGCTGTTTCTTCCATTTTCCGCTCCGCCAGCAGTTGTTCGTTCCAGTCTTTGTAGGGACAGGCAGGCATTTCGCGTATGGTGGAAACGTCATTCTCCTTGTCCAGGCCGAGATACCCCCGCAGTCCTTCGCGGAACGTCTCGTAGCATTTGTTCATCATGCCCACCTGGTCCAAGATGTCTTCCGGGGCGCACAGGCCGCTCGAACGCATCGACTCCGCTTCTTCCCATTCGGACTCGAACCGCCCGTAACTGGTCTGCAGATCCTTGGGCAGCAGTTCCACGTCGCCGCTCCCCAGATCCATGCCGTCACGGACAGAATCGAGGTAAGGTTTCCGTTCGGGTGTCTCTTCGATGATGGAACGCTGCACCCGGAACTTTTCTTCCCGCAGCTTTTCACAGAACTCCATTCCTGCCGGGTCGGAATCGAAACAGATATGGTGCCGGGCAGGAAGGGTGCCCAAAAGCACGCCCCGCATCTGCGCCACGGTCGGGGAGCCGCCCGTCGAGACAAAGACCGCCTTTCTCAATTCCTTGTTTTTCGCCTGACGCAGTTGGTAATACGCCATCGCGTCATAGGCGCTCTCGAACCAGTAGATATGCTTGGCCTCCGCGAGTGGTGTCTTGGCAGGGCTGGCAATCCACAGCCCCTCGCTCGAATTGCTGCCCTCGGCCTTCCCCTTATAGCTGCCGCCCCCGTCCGGACGGGCACGTCCCCGTTCCTCGAAGCCCACCACCGTGCCGTCGCCCTTGGGCAGGGTCAACGGAAATGACAGGTTCGTGTAGGCAGCCCCATCCGGGCGGTGTTTCGTCGCCAGGCAGAAATGGCGGTGGAAAGCGTACTGCGTGTAGAGGTCGATGCCCCGGCTCTTGAAATAGGGATAGAACTTCTTCTGTGTCGCCCGGTCTTGCGGGTTGAATTTATGAATGTCGTAGTCCGCTATGTCGAACGGCCTGACATCCCGCTTGGGTGGGATGATGCGTGTCTCACGGTTCTCGATGGGATGGTTCAGCAGCCGGTTACACACGAGGTTTACCAGCCGGTCGCCGGACATTCCCGCATGGTACTCCGAGAAAAACTGCGGATGCTCCTTGATGAACGAAATAAGGTTGTACACCTTCTGCTGTTGCACGTGGAAGCAGCACTGACCGTTCTGCGTCACGATGAACTTGTCGCCACGGACACGGCATCCGTCACTGCCTATGCGGACATACGAGGGATAGCGCAGGCCGTCACGCTTGTTCAGGTGATAGCCCGCGTCGATAAGCACGTCCTGGATGTTCAGCCTTTGCAGGAAATCGTTGTATGTAAGTTCTCCTTCTCTCATGTCGTTACCTTCCTCTTCTCATGTCGTTAATATCCTGGTTCATTTGTGCCTCGAAGTTGCGTATGGCCACGTCCCTCGGCGTATCGACACCGGGCTTGAAGTACGGGCGCGGAGGTCCGCCGTAGTGCCCGCAGTAAAACTCCGGGGCGTGGTGGTGATGGTGCAGGCCGTGCGCGACGCCTGCCGTGACCACCGCACCGGCGGTAAGGGCGGCGAAAATCTTCACGCCGAGACCGCGCTGCACCTCCGGTCGGGATTTCATATCCACCTCGTTGAAAATTTTGGAAAACAGCTTCATGCGGTGGTAATCGTCCACCGCAAGGAATTTGTCGTAGTCCTTTTGCGTGATTTCGTGGCTGATGACCTGCCCGTCGATGACGGCTGTCATTCTGTACATTCCCGCCGTTTGCGAGGGCTGCACGCCTATCTCGCTCACTTCGACCTCCCTGCCGTGTTTCTCTTCCCGGTACCATCCCTTGTTCCCGTTGAGCAGTTGCAGGTCGCGCCCGTCCACGGAGGCGACCGCGTTGTTCCGCACCTCCTCTTCGGGAAGAGGTATTTCCAGTGGCGAAAGGATTTCCTGCTCTTGCCGCTGCCGTTCGGCCAGCTCCCGTTGCACTTCGGGGTGCAGGGCAAGGGAGACACGCTGCTCGCTGTTGAGAGCCTCCTCCGTTACTTTGTCGGCAAAATCCACCCCGACGACTCCGTTCAGGACTGCCAGACGTTGCTCGACGGAATGCTCCTCAAGGGAGTTGGACGTCAGTACCGCCATTTCTTCGTCCGTCAGGTCATAGACCATATCGGCAGCCGCCTGCTCGGACTGTACGGTCAGCGTCCGTGCCTCCCGATCGACGATCAGGCCGTGCGAGGCAAGGCATTCCTGCCATTTCTCGTTGGAGAAATAGACCGGCGAGGTTATCAGCTCCTTGTAGGGACGCGCCGGTTCCCCGCTGCGCGGACGGCTGACCAGCGGCGTGATGACCGCTTGCAGGTTCTGCAACACGTCCTGCTGCCCGGCAGGGCGTACCGGTTGTCCGCCCTTGTAGTAGAAACCGTAGCCGCCCGATTGCAGCTCGCCGGGCTTCATGCGCCCGTCGGGGCGTCCGGGGACGATGGGCGCTCCCGGGTAGAAAAGCTGCCCGCCGACACGGCGCAGGTGGAAGCCCCACTGGTGGCGTGGCGTCCAGCCCAGGAACGGGGGAGGCATACCGAACCGCCCCACACGCCCGTATTCGCCGATGCCGATGCGGTAGCCGTGCAGCCCCATGGCGACACGGCCGTTGGCGTTGCGGGCATGGACGAAATTCTTGGGCATGTAAAAATCTTTGCCTACAATGCTCGTCAGCACGTTGTAGGCTTTCTTGTTGGCCGTGTTCGTTCCCCAATCCGTCAGGGCCAACATCTGACGTTCGGTAATCGGATAGGCCAGCAGCGGCGAGTCGTGTCCCTGCACGAGGAGCCGGTAGCCCGTGCCGTCGCTGACCACGTGGGCCTGCATCCCGTTGCGGCGCAACAGGTCGCGCATTTCGGGTTGCAGGTCCATGTGCCGGGGATTGGTGTTTGTTCGTATCGCCATAGGATATATGTTTGTCGGTTATCTACGCGTCACCCGCTTCCATTGCCGCTTCCAGTTGTCCGTCCTTGTAGTGGACGAACTCGGCGGCGGAGTCGTTGCCGATCGTCAGGTTGTTCTCCTTGCAGTAGCGGGTGTACTCATCCTGCCATTCGGGCGAAAAGTGGTTGACGTAGTCGAGCCAGCCGTATTCGCCGCACTCCATCTTCTCGATAAGCACCTCTTCGGGGTAATATCGGTTCTGTGCCATGTGATTCGGATTTTAGGTTCTTATTTGTGGAGTGCCGCCGTGCGATTACGCTCGGCGCTCTTTTTCTGTTCGTTCCACAGTTCCTCGGTGTATTCCTCTTCGGGAACGTAGTCGAGGTTGCCGTCATCGTCCATCACCCAGCAGCCGTAACAGCCGAACGTGTACTTGTCCCATTCGCGTTTGGTCTGCTCCTTCCATTTCTGCTCGTCGCCCGGACAGAAGCGGATGCCGGTCCTGCTCTTCAGGTCGATGCCGACCGTTACCGGATCGCCTTCCACGGCCAGCGTCATGGGTTCCCCGTGCTGCAGCCCCTTGATTTCCACCGTGCCGAGGTGCAGTTCTTCGGCCAGCACTTGCAGGTTGCGGGCGATGATGGGCGTGGGTACGGACATCACCTGGTTCGTCTCAGGGTCGATCTGCACGAACACCTTGCTGTGCCGCCCGTCTGCCGTTTCCACTTCCGCGACAATCGCCTTGCCCGCGAGCAGCTGTTTCTGCTGCGCTTCGTCGTAGCGTTCCAGCGGCGAGGATTTCAGGACCGGATAGAAGACCACATCCGCCGGCCCGTTCTCCATGCGGATAAGGGCGAAGCGGGTGCGGCTCTCGACCGTTTCCCCTTCCTCGTCATGTACCCGGACGGGCAGGACCGGAGAATGGCGGCCGTCACAAATTTCGTCCAGAACGTGCATCGGCAAGTCTTCGATCATCTCTTGTGTCAGGCCGAACCGTTCCAGTGTCTGGTAAGGCACTTCATTCAATTCAAATTGCGTCTGTTTCATACTCTGATATGTATTATAAATTGTACTCTGCAAATATAGGATGTTTTTATTCGGTCATACAAAATAGTGCTGTATTAAATCATTGCACGAATAAAATTCGATGTTTTAAGTATGATTTTATCGAAATTATCATACTTAAAAGAAGTATTTAAGCATATTTTGGCGAGAAAGGAAGGCATCGCTCTCCAGTCTTGGGAAGAGCTTGTTATATTTGCCGCATGAGAAAGATTTTATGGATGATAATGACGGGCGTTTCGTGTTTTGCGTCGCCCGTCCACGCGCAATTCAACACGGTTATGGCAGTACCGGTTCGCTACAAGGTGGCAACCGCCTCTCTGGAGGAGGGCGAGGAAGGGCTTTTGCCCGGAACGGTTTCCGTACGGGACACGCCGACAGGCGGCACGGCAGTGTTGCCGGTCGATGCACGCAAAAAGGAATGGGTGGACCGCTATCTCAGCGTGAGCTATCCGCTACAACGGATAAAGATAAATTCGTCTTACGGCTACCGGAAAGACCCGTTCAGCGGGAAAAGGAAGTTCCACGATGGTATCGACCTGCACGCGCGGGGCGACGAGGTGCTGTCCATGATGGAGGGTGTGGTCGTGAAGGTCGGGCAGGACAAGGCATCCGGCAAGTATGTCACCCTGCGGCACGGCAATTACACGGTCAGCTATTGCCACCTCTCGAAGGTACTCGTCGGCAAAGGGGCGGCAGTCCGTCCGCGTGACGTGGTAGGAATTACCGGCTCGACGGGGCGCAGCACGGGCGAACACCTGCATATCACCTGCAAGCTCAATGGAAAAAGTATCGACCCGCTGTTGGTACTGGACTACATCAGATCCATACAGGAGGAATGCGTGGCGGCATTGGCGGCGCTATGATTTTCTCTTTCGGTTAATGGTCTCCGCGTAGAAATCGCTCCACACGTTCAGTCTTACGAGGAACAACGGCGGCACGGTAACGGTCTTTCCGTAGAAGATGGCCGCCACCACCTTGCCGCCGCACCGTTCTATCTCCTCCTTGTAGTCGGCCACGCTCTGCCCGGTCGTCAGCACGTCGTCCACGATGATGACCTCTTTTCCTTTGATGTCACTCGTGATACGGTAATTCCGTTCGAGGATGCGTTCCCCGCCGCCCTTGGCCTCATGCAGGCTTTCGCGTTCGTCGAACACATCGACGTCATGCAACCCCGATGTCAGTTCCCGGCGGTGCTTGCCGATATACCAGTCGAGCCGTTTGAACCGCTGCCCGTATTTTATCCAGTTGCTGCACGGCATGAACATGATATGGTAAGGCTTCTCGTCCGTCTGTAAGGCGGACATGCACGCCTTGAAGAACTCGATGCCGTGCGTTTCGCCATTCTTGAACAGGTAGAGTGAACGGCAGAAAGCCCTTTGTTCTTCGCTGAGCAGCTCGTGGTACCGGGACGGGTAATAATGCCCGTAAAAAGCCATTCGGATGCCCCGCGACTTGAACGGCGTGAGCGGAAGGTGGTCCTCGAACAGGTCGGGATGCGAGAAACAGAACATACGGCAGGCGTCCCGATGACCGGCCATGACTGCCAGACGGCAATAACGGTCGCGCTCCCCGGCGTTGTCGGCCATCCGTGCGGCGGCATACGCTGCCTCTCCGGCTTTCCGCCGCCAGTAGCCGATGATGTGCCATAGCACGCCGATCAGGCAGAGCAGAATCAGGAATATAATGACAGGTTTTATGGCCATTGAAGCGTTTGTCTCACATTTATCGAAAGAGCGTGCCCTTTAACCGTTTGATATTCTGACATTTTATATACATCGCCGCATTTTACGCGGCGGACTGTGGATTTTTACGCGGCGTCAGGCGGCAAGCGCCGCGAACCCTGACAACTCATTCCAACACATCGTCCAGATGGGCGTAATTCAGCAGGCTGATTTCCCCTGCGGTGTTTTCGAGCGTGCCCGCATAGACCACCGCCTTGCCCTCCACGGGGCCTTTGACCCAGCCGTCCATCTGTTTCAACGCCTTTTCAAAATCCGCGTGGTAAGTCATGGCCGACTTGATTTCGATACCGTAAAATCCCGAACCTTTTTTCAGCAGCAGATCGACCTCGTTCTGGTTCGAGTCCCGGTAGAAATAAAGGTTGCTCTCCTTGCCCAGGTTATACCGCCGTTTCAATGCCTCCATCACGACGAAATTCTCGAACAACGCCCCCCGCATCTTGTCCCGGGCAAGTTGTCCCGGGGATTCGATGCCGAGCAGATGACAGGCAAGCCCCGTGTCCGTGAAGTAGAGCTTGGGCGTTTTGGTCAGCCGTTTGCGTGTGTTCTCGAAATACGGGGGCAGCAGGGCCACGATATAGGATGCTTGCAGCACGGACAGCCACGCCGTGACCGTGTGGGAGCTGATGCCGATTTCGTTCGCCAGCTCGGAAGCCTTGAACAGTGAGCCGATACGCCCGGCACAAAGCCGGATGAACGTGTGGAACTGCATCATGTCCTTGATTTGCAGCAAGTCGCGCACGTCCTTGTCCAGGTAGGTTTTCATGTACGCCGGATAGAGGAATTTGGGCACGTTGCGCCCCGAATAAATCGCGGGATAGAACCCGTTGAACAGCAGGTGGTCGAGCGGCGTGTCGGCGGCTATCTCCCGTATCTCGGAATAGGACATGGGCAACAGCTCGAAAACGGCGGTACGCCCCGCCAAAGACTGCGTGACCTTCTTCAGCATGGCGAACTGCGAACTGCCCGAAAGGATAAACCGGCGGTCCGCATCATCGTCCACCATGCCTTGTATGTACGACAAAAGGTTCGGGGCGTTATGTACTTCGTCCAGAATCATGCCCTCCTTGTGCTGGTTCAGGAAAGCGACCGGGTCGTTTTCGGCAAAGCTCCGCACGTCGAAGTTCTCCAAGGAGTAATACGGCAGGTGCGGGAACAGGTTTCGGATCAGGGTTGTCTTGCCGGACTGGCGGGGGCCGGTGACGGTTATGACCGAGAAATAACGGTACGCCTCTTCTATCACGGCGGACAATTCCCTGCGGATATATTTTGTTTCCATATTCATCTATGCAATTTTGAAATACAACTGCAAAATTACATAAATCATGTCGCGGTGCAAATTTTCCGGGATGTTTTTCTCTGTCCGGTACCGCTTTTCCCTGTTTTACCGTCATTTCTCCCTTTGTCGCCGTCAGGCCGGCTTTCTCTTTTCGCCGGCAAAGGTTGGATAAAGCGCATCGGTGCCAAGCCTCATTTCATTCGGATAACGAAAACCGACTATTGCATGGTCGGTTTTCTATCCGGGTTTGGCCCGGGATGCTTCCGCTTTATCCGTTACCCGCCTTGAAAAGCTGAAACCTGACCTGCAAGCCCGGCGAGAGCAGGGAAAGAAAAAACGGCTTTTCAGTGTTCAACCAATTAAAACAAAACAGTTATGACAGACGAAATCAGACAAGACGGCAAAACCGTATTGAGCAGCGAGGACGGGGTTTCTATCCCGATGTTTTTCAACAACCTCTGCGGAAAGAACTTTTCAGGTAACGAGTACCGGGACTATATCAGGAATATAGCCCTCGGCGAGATGGGCTTTAAGCCCGGCGTTATCGGGTTCTACCGGGACGGCGTGCTGCAGAGGACGGGAGAAATCCCGGACATCTGAAACGGTTCGTACCCCGGAATCCGTACCGGCTGACCGCCGGTACGGATTTTGGGGATTTCGGTCTGCCGACGGCTCTCCCGGTTATAAGCCTGCCTTTCCCTTTTTATTCCCGTTGCCGGTATCCCCGTTTATACCTTCCGCACCTTCCTCTTATAGCTTCCGTTCCGCCCGTCCGTCTTGTGCGACCTGTGGGGGATTGCATTTTTCCGCAAAGGTAAACCGCCCGGTCCGATCTGCCAATGCCGGCTGCCGCCGCGAGTGGCCCGTAAAAATCTTCCTCTCCGGCTGTCGAGCGTATTTTTCCGTCCAGCCTTGGCCGCTTGTCCCAGCCACCTTCAAAAGCAGAAAAATAATCCCTGCGGTCGCAAACAGACCGAACAGAGGGAAAGAAAAACAAGGTTAGATTATGAGTTACAACAAACTGACATCACTGGTGGCGAACGTGGAAGCCATAGAAACAGCAGTGAAAGTCCACCGACAAGGCAGGACAGCCACGATGGACGAGAAAGAAGTGTTATCCCGCTATTCCGGTTTCGGGGGTATCAGGGAAGTGCAGGACATCGGGACGGACAGAGCCGTCGCGGGGAACATGGCCGAGCCGTTGAACCGTCTGGAAAAGGCGTTGAGAACCTTGGCGGGCGAAGACGAGACCGTGTACCGCACACTGGTAGAGAGCATAAAGGCATCCGTCCTCACGGCTTTTTACACGCCCCGCTTCCTCGTGGATGCGGTGGCAAGGCAAATACACGACACATTCAAGGCGAACGGCTTGCAAATGCGTTCGTTCCTCGAACCCAGTGCGGGAATAGGCGGTTTCCTGCCCGTTGCCATGCCCGGCACGCATAGCTACGCTTTTGAAAAGGACTGCATCACGGGACTGGTCTTGTCGCTTCTGCATGACGAGACTGCCACGCTCACGGCAGGCTTCGAGACGATAGGCGGACAGGATTTTGAACACACGGCTTTCGATGTCATCGCCTCGAATATCCCGTTCGGCAATTTCCGTGTATTCGATGCGGAACTGTGGAAGAAAGGCGGCATATACGAGCAGGCCACCAAGACGATACACAACTACTTTTTTGTCAAAGCCATGGAACTGCTCGGCGAGGGCGGCCTGTTGGCATTCGTCACGTCAAGGGGCATAGCCGACACGCCGGGCAACAAGTTCGTGCGTGAATACCTCGTCAGCCATGCCGACCTGATAAGCGCAATCCGTCTGCCCGACACGCTTTTCATGCAGACAAGCGGTATCGAAGTCGGCAGCGACCTGCTGATATTCCAAAAGCACACGGGCAAGACGGCGCTCTCGCTTCGGGACAGGATGTTTCTGCAAGTTTCCAGAGAGAAAACCGGCAAGGAGGGAACGGCCACCGAATACACGAACAAACTTTTCTCCCTTCCCAAGACCACGTTGGCGACAAGCAGCCGCATAACGATGAACCGGTTCGGCAGGTATGTACGCAAGTACCAATGGACGGGAGACGAAACCGCCATGTCGCAATACCTCGCCGCACTGCTGAAATACGATTTCAACAGCCATTTCCGCAAGAGCCTTTTCATGGGAAACGGGCAGGACGGCATACACACGCAGCTGTCGCTCTTCGGCGGCGGGGCCATTCAGCAAACAAGCAAGGACAGGCGGCCCTATACGGACAAGGTGGAGGACTGGATGAAAAACGGCGCAATGGTCGTGTTTGAAGGACAGGTCGGTACGTTGCAATACCGCAAGTCGAGCCATTACCGGGAAATCGCTATCGACTTTGTGCCCGTGGACGGGGGCAAGGTGAACATGGAACGGGCAAAAGACTATTTCCCCATACGCGAAGCGTACTTTGAGTTGTCTCTCAAAGAGAGGGAAGAACAAGAAGAGCAGACGGGCTTACGGGAGGAACTGAACGCCCTCTATGATGCCTTTGTAGCCAAATGGGGATGCTTCCACGACAACGACAACAAAGAGTTTATCCTGCTTGACAGCCTCGGCACGGAAGTGTTCACGATTGAAATGCAGTCAGGCAAGGACGTCCGCAAAGCCGACATCATGCGCGAACCGGTGGCATTCAAGAAGATAGACGCAAACAAGAAACTCACTCCCGATGAAGCGTTGGCAAGCAGCCTGAACTTCCACGGCAAGGTCGATATGGACTATATCGTGCAGGCCACGGGCAAGGCCGAAGAAGAAATCATCGGCGACCTCAAAGGCGAGATTTTCTACAACCCCGTCAGCAGGGAGTGGGAACACAAGGGCAAGTTCCTTGCAGGGAACGTCATAGACAAATGCAAGGGCATCCTTTCCTGCCTGCCCGGGCTTCCGGAACGGGAAAAGGAACGGGCGGAAGCCGCAGCAAGGGCACTGGAGGAAATCAGACCCGAGACGATACCCTATGAAGACCTCGACATCAATATGGGAGAAAGATGGATAGACCCGAAGCTCTACGCCGACTTTGCAGGGGAACTCTTCGGGGTGGGTGCGGAAGTGATGTATTTCGACGTGAACGATACCTATCTGGTGCGTCTGCAGGGATATTCACCGGTAGCCTACAACACTTATTCCGTGCGGAACTACAACGGCGAGGAACTGTTTGTACATGCCTTGCAGGACACCGTACCGGAAATGACGAAAGAAATAGAACGCAACGGCGAACGGGTACGTGTGCCGGACGAGGAAGCCATGCAGGAAGCCGCCACCAAGATACAGGAGATAAGAGAACGGTTCAACCGGTGGCTCGACAACCGGCCGGTGGAAGTCCGGGACGAACTGGTAAGGGTGTATAACGAGCGGTTCAACTGCTACGTGCGTCCGGCCTATGACGGTTCGGCGCAGACTTTCCCGAACCTCTCTTTCGAGCAGTTTCCCTATGACGAACTCTATCCGTCCCAGAAAGATGCGGTGCAGATGATCAAGCAGAACGGCGGCGGTATCTGTTGGCACGAGGTAGGCACGGGCAAGACGATGATTATGTGCGTGGCAGCCTATGAAATGAAACGCCTCGGACTGGTGCGGAAACCGCTCATTATCGGACTGAAAGCCAATGTGCACGATATTGCCGACACGTTCCGCAAGGCGTACCCCATGGCGAAAGTGCTTTATCCGGGCAAAGAGGACTTCACGCCTGCCAACCGCAAAGAGGTTTTTTCCAAAATCAAGAACAATAACTGGGACTGCATTATCCTGACACACGACCAGTTCAGCAAGATACCGCAGTCGGAAAAGACCATGTTAAAGATATTCTCCGAAGAACTCGCCGACGTGGAGCGCAGCCTCGAAGTACTGGAACAGTCCACCATGCGTTACCGGAGCGGCAGGATGCAGAACGGGCTTGAAAAGCGGAAACAGAACCTTGCAGCCAAGCTCGATGAACTGCAGATGAAGATAAACAGCCGTAAAGACGATGCCGTGGATTTTCATGCGATGGGCATAGACCACATATTTGTGGACGAATGCCACTGCTATAAAAATCTGATGTTCCAGACACGCCACACGAGGGTAGCGGGTATCGGTAACGCACAAGGTTCGCAAAGGGCGATGAACCTTTTGTTTGCCATTCGGGACATTCAACGCCGCACGGGCAGGGATTTGGGGGCTACGTTCCTTTCCGGCACGGTGGTCGTAAATGCGCTGACCGAGTTGTACGTCATGTTCAAATACCTGCGTCCCCAAGAACTGCGGCGGCAATGTATCAGTTGTTTCGACGCGTGGGCGGCGATATTTACCCGGAAGACAGCCGACTACGAGTTGGGCGTAACGGGAACGATAAAGCGCAAGGAACGTTTTCGCACTTATATCAAGGTGCCGGAACTGGCGATGTTCCTGCGGGAAATCACCGACTACCGCACCACCGAAATGATGCACCTCGACGTGCCGGCAAAGAACGTGCGTTTCCTCTCCAACGCCCCGACCGTCGAGCAGGAGGAAATGATCGGGAGGCTCGTCGCCTTTGCCAACAGCGGGAAGTGGGAAGATTTGGGGTTGGATATTCCGAAGCCGGAAAACCTCGACAAGTCGAAAATGCTCGTGGCTACCACGGTGGCACGCAAAATGTCGCTTGACATGCGTCTGTTGGGCGACAAGTTCGGCGACAGCGGGGACAACAAGGCTTCCATTTGCGCGAGGATGATTTACGACTATTACCTGCGTTCGGCTGCCAACCGGGGCACGCAGTTCGTCTTCAGCGATTTAAGCACATACAAGCCGGGCGAATGGAATATCTACAGCGACATAAAGGACAAGTTGGTACGGCTGGGCATCCCTGCCGATGAAATCCAGTTTATCCAGGCCATACGGAACGAAAGGGCGAGAAAACGGCTGTGCGAGGACATGAACAAAGGACGGGTACGGGTGGTATTTGGTTCGACGATTATGCTCGGGACGGGCATAAATGCGCAGGAAAAGGCCGTTGCGGTACACCACCTCGATATACCTTGGGTTCCGGCGTACATGGAGCAGCGCGACGGCAGGGCGGTACGCAAGGGCAATACCGTGAAGCTCTGGGGCAACAACACCGTGGACGTGGTGATCTACGGCACGGAAAAGACGCTTGACGCTTACAAGTTCAATCTTTTGAAGAACAAGCAGATGTTCATCAACCAGATAAACAACGGCACGATAGCCCTGCGCCGTATCGACGAGGACAGCATGGACGAGAACAACGGCATGAACTTCGCCGAGTTCGTGGCTATTCTGTCCGGCAATACCGACCTGTTGGAAAAGGCGAAACTCGACAACAGGATTATGCAGTTGGAAAAGGAACAAGGCTTCTTCAAAAAAGAACGTGGACGGGCAGAGCGCAAGATTGACGCCAACTTACTGGAAATTGAAAAGGCCGGCCAAGCGGCGGCAGGCATGGCAAGGGATTGGGAACACTTCACCGCATACGCCGGGACAAAGGCGACCATGCTGCTGAACCTGCCGCAGGCCACGACCGAGGAAACCGGACGCGAGCTGCACCGCATAGCCAAGACCTACCGCAGTGGCGCATACGGCACGATAGGCACCTATGCAGGGCTTAACCTTTTGGTGCGTAGCGAGTATGGTTTGGACGGGGTGTTCGAGCGAAACACGTTCTTTGTCGAGGGGGTAAGCGGACTGAAATACCGCTGCAACAACCTCTCCGGGGCGTTGCCTCTGGGCTTTGCCGAATCGGCGCGTTATCCGCAGACCACGTTGGAGAAACTGCCTGCCCTTATTGCCAGACAGCAGAAGCAGGCCGCACAGTTTGAAAGCGAAATTCCCGTCTTACGGGAGATTGTCGCCCGCAAATGGAACAAAGCGGATGAATTGGCGAGAGCCAGACAGGAACGCAAGGAATTGCAACAGCGGATTGACGAGAGCCTGAAAGAGGCGGAACGTGGGCAGATACCGCTGTCCGGACTTGAAACTACCGTCAAGGCGGCTTGACCATAATTCATATATTTAACCGTTCCCCCTGTTGGGTCGTCAGAGACCGGGCAGGGGGATTTTTTCGCGGAAAGGGCATCGGAATCGAACGCCGTTATCCGTCTTCACCTGCCGCCCTCCCCCTTATACCGTTATCCACCCTTTATAGCTTCGCCCCTTATACCGCCTGCCTGCCGGCAATCCTCCCTTTCTATCCTCCTATGGTCGCCTATCCGGCTCGTTCCTGCCATCGCCATTGGTTTTCCAGACGCAAATTTGGACTGCCGCGCTTGATTCCGTCGCTTTGAAGTGCATTTCCTGTAAAATTCTTCCTTTCTGCGAAAGAGTAATTTTCCGGAAAAAGCGTCGGACACAGCTTGTCCGCCAGTCCCTGTAAGGCATCTGTAAATCCCAAATGGTTCAGGCAAAACAGAACCGAACAGAGGGAAAGAAAAAAAACAACAGTTCAGGTAATGGCAGGACTAACCACCTTGCCGCAAAACATTTTCAATTTATGTTACACGTTCACACCATCGGACGCATCGGCAAAGACTGCCAGGTCATCACGGGAACACACGGCTCATTCATCGCTTTTGATATTGCCGTAGAGGATTATGCACACGGAAACAGCGTTACCACTTGGGTAAGGGTACGGAGCAAGAGGGAGAACCACATCCGGCTGTCCGAATACCTGACCAAAGGACGGCTGCTGCTCATCGAGGGAACGCTCTCGGCCTCGTTGTGGAAAGACAAGGACGAAAACTGCCAGATACAGCTTTCCATTACGGCAGACACGCTGGAGTTCATCAACACCGGAAAACGGGAAGGCGCAACTTCCGACACGGGTAACGCGACGGATGCAGCAGAAGGGGTTTCCGAACCCCCTGCCGATGCGCCGCAGGACGACAAGGACGACCTGCCGTTCTGACCGGGAGCATAGCGGGCTATCCGGAAGAAGACAGGGAGCGGGGGACTCCTCGCTCCCCGTTTTTTATGCACGTGGCGTTACAGCTCGGCAATGGAAAAAACAAAGGTTTCACATGGAAGACAAGGCGATGGAAAAGAAAAATCACAATACGGTCGGACGCACCGGAAGACAGGTTGAAAAATCCCTGATGGTTATCAACGTCAGGCGGGAAATCATAGATGTTCTCCGGATAACGAACCGGCGTTTTATGTATGACCCGCAGACCGGTATTTTACTTTTAGGAGATGAGATATACGGTAAAAGCATCCGCAGCTCCCATGCACAAGAGTTCCACGAATCAAAGGCGGGAGGCAGCTTTGATGACTATTTGCGCGGGTGGATCGGCACATCAAGGCAATATCCTCGCGGGATTGTCCATTTTGCCCCCGCTGTCAGCATGGAGCAGTTCGACAGGGGTTTCGACACGTTACAGATGTTCGCCAGGCTTGAAGGCATAAACGGAGATACCATAGTCAGGGGATTCTGCAACCAGCCCGAAATAAGGCTCGGCGAGATACTGCCCGCCTCCCTCAAAAAAGATGTTTAGGTAAACAGGCCGCAGGGACGTTATTCCTGCGGTGATGCCGCCCGCAAAGGCCCGGTTATAAATCCACCCGCCGGTGATTTCCTTTTATACCTTTCCCTTTTCTCTTGTACTTCGCCAAGGCCGGGCCTCCTTTTCTATATAAACAGCCGTTATCCGCCCTTTATAGCTTCCTCCCTTATACCGTCTGCCTGCCGGCCATCCTTCCTTTTCTATATGCTTTGACGCTTTTCCGGATTCGTCCGCTGCCTTCGCCGGTTGGGTTTTACAAGATGCAAAGGTAGGCTGTCGCGCTTGATACGCCGTCTTGAAGTGCATTTCTTGCAAAATTCTTCCTTACTGCGTAAGAGTAATTTGGCAAGAAAAGCCGTCGTATGAAGCTGTCCCGACAGCCGGATACCGCATCAGTAAAATCCCAAAGCGGTTCAGGCAGGAAAGAACCGAATAAAGGGAAAAGAAAAAACAACTCAAAATTAAAGAGATATGGACAAAATTAAATTGGTGGTTTTCAACGAATACGCATTGGGCTATATCATGCCCGAACAACCCGACAAAGTTTGCACGTTGGTTGATAGCGTACTGCGTGGCGCACCCTTTCGGGTAATGAACGAGCCTTACTACATTGGAGCAAAAGATACCGTCAGACTGGCAGGCAAAAAAGACTTCGAGACCTTTCGGGTGGTGTTCGACGGGTACGACAATCCGCAGGAGTACGAGTTTGATACCGCCGACAACGGGCAACAGAACCAAGAAAACAAATAACTCAATTATAAACCGTTAAAATTAAATGAATTATGGAAACAAAGAGCATTCAGTCAGTAGAGAAGAACATCACTATGGTAGCATTGGCAAACGTACAGCCGAGCAGTTACAACCCACGCAAGAACTTTGACGGGGAAAGCCTTGCCGAACTTGCCGAGAGCATTCGTCAGCAGGGAGTGTTGCAACCTATCGGGGTGCGCCCCACGGAAGAGAACCGCTTTGAGATTGTGTTCGGAGAGCGCAGGTTCCGAGCCTCCCTCATGGCAGGGTTGGAGGAAATTCCTGCTATCGTTATGGAAATTTCGGACGAGCAAGCCGAAGAAATGGCGGTAACGGAGAACCTGCAGCGCAAGGACGTTACCCCGATAGAGGAAGCCAACGCCTACCAACGGTTGTTGGAAAGCGGTCGCCACGATGTGCAGTCGTTAGCCGTGCAGTTCGGCAAGAATGAAAGTTATATCCGTACACGCTTGAAGTTCGTTTCCCTGATACCCGAGATTGCACAGCTTTTGGAGCAGGACGAAATCACTATCAGCGTGGCGAGCGAAATCTGCCGTTACGGCGAGGACATTCAGCGTGAGGTGTACGAGACACACCTCAAAGAGGGTGTGCAATACAATAGTTGGCGAGGAATGAAAGCATCCGAGGTGGCGAAGAAAATCGAACAGCAGTACACAGCCGACCTTGCACGTTATTCGTTCGACAAGACCCTCTGCCTGTCGTGCCCCCACAACACCAACAACATGATGTTGTTCTGCGAGGGCGGTTGCGGAAACTGTGCCAATCGCACCTGCCTTGCCGAAATGAACGCAGCGTATCTCACCGAGAAAGCCGTGCAGTTCGTGGAGCAATATCCCGCCGTGTCGCTGTGCCACCAAGAGTACAACTACAACGAGACTGTAGTGGAACGCCTTACCGCCATGGGCTACGAGGTCGAATGCCTCAAAACCTACGCCACCGCATACCCCGAAACACCCGAAGCCCCCGAAAAGGAGGAATACGGCACAAGCGAGGAATACGAGGAAGCATACAAGGAGTACGAACAGGACTTCAGCGACTACATGGAGCAGTGCAAGGCTATCCACGGGCAGGCGAAAGCAGGAGAGATAACGCTCTATATCCGTATCGAGCAGAAAGAGGTCGTGCTGTGCTATTTGAAGAATGCCGCATCCAACGCTAACGGAACGGACGGGACAGTGGAGAAACCGCTCTCTCCCGTGGAGAAACTGGAGAAGCAGGACAAGCGCAACAAGGAGATTGCCCTTGAAAAGACCGTGGAGGACACCAAGAAGCAGATTTTGGAGGTGGATATGTCAGAACGCAAGTTCGGGCAGGACGAGGACAAGATGATTTATTTCTTCCTGCTCGCTTCCCTCCGCAGGGAACACTATGCAGAGGTAGGTCTTGAGGAAAAAGAACCTTATCACTACCTCACGGACGAGGAAAAGATGGACATCATCGCCAACCTCACCGCCAAGCAGAAAGCCGTTATCCGCAGGGATTTTCTGATTGCCAATTTCAAGAACGCATTCGGTGGCAACGCCGTTGCAAGCCTCTTGCTCGACTTCGCACAGAAGCACATGCCCGAAGAACTGGCGGAAATCAAGAACGGGCACAATGAGGTGTACGAGAAACGCCACCAACGCATCGAGGAAAAGAAAGCCGTCCTGCTCGTGCAGGAACAGGCAAGGCAGGAAGCCGTAGAAGCGGAGGAAGCACAGCCCGGAACCGAAATGCAACCCGAAGAACAGCCGCAGCCCGAGGCGGAACTTCAGACGGAAGAGGTTGCAGCGTGACCCAAATTCAAAGGTGGGACGGAGAAATCCGTCCTGCCGTTTTTTTCACGCTCATACGCGCCCGCCGCAGGGCGGCATCCTCTTTTAACACCTGCCGCAGGCAGCCCCTCCCTTTTTTATCCGTTTCCCTCTTATACCGCATGGGCTTCCCTTTATACCGCGACAGTTTCGCCGGTGGCTCCCTGCCCGCCGGGATATGCTTTTTCCCGTGCAAAGGTATTGCCCGGGAAACACATCCAAGTACCGCTGACGCTATTTGAACGCAATTTTCCGGTAGCTTTCCCGATCTTCAATCGTCCATATCTCGCTGACGCTCCATACCGCAACGATAAAATTCCGCCCAAATTTCTTGTTTGTTGTTTCCTTTAAGGCAATCTTTGACGCACGTAAAAATCAAATCCCGGCGGGAGAAGCCTGAAGGCTTCCGAAAAAAGGGAAAATAAAAAGAAGTTCAATCACTAAAACAGGATGGATATGGAAATTCAATTTGCAATCGTCCGCTCGGAAAATGCGGAGTATCTATGTTACAAGGAAGATAAGGTATATGCGGATGTCAGCAATCCCATGATGACATTTACCGTCGGGGAGGATGCCTTTGAGGTCGTCAACCCCGATACCTCCTTCATGCGGAAAGAGTACGCATTCAGGGGAGGACGGTATTACTTCGTGCCACGGTTTTACGGGAATGGCTGGGTGGCGCTCACATTGGAAAAGGTGGGCGACAGGCAGGACTTTATCGTGCTGTCCGTCAATTTGGAGGAAATGGACGCACTCGGAGTGCCCGACCGCACGTTTGTCGATGTCAATAACTATCCGGACGCAATGGAGTTCTTGCAGGCAAACGGCCTGGCTGCCGATTCCGGGTATAGGCGCAGGAGCGGCTTTGTGGAATACCCGATGGCAATGCTCGATTTGCCGCTCCTGTACCGGCACGCCCCGCAGGAGTTCCAGAAGGCGGACATCGAATAGTTTGAATACGAGCCTTGAAGGCATTGGTCGCCGCTCGACGTATAGAGGACGGGAAATCCGTCCTCTATACATATTATATATAATGTATATCTGACAGATAACGGCACCGCCATTCCCGGCGGCCAGTCCATTTATACCGTATGCACTGCCCGTACTCCGGCGGCATACGGGCGTGCCGTTCTCCCTTTCTATCTTCTTCTTATCCCTCTTATAGCTTCCGTTCCGCCCGTTCGTCTTGTGCGACCTGTGGGGGATTGCATTTTTCCGCAAAGGTAAACCGCCCGGTCCGATCTGCCAATGCCGGCTGCCGCCGCGAGTGGCCCGCAAAAATCTTCCTCTCCGGCTGTCGAGCGTATTTTTCCGTCCAGCCTTGGCCGCTTGTCCCGGCCACCTTCAAAAGCAGAAAAATAATCCCTGCGGTCGCAGACAGACCGAACAGAGGGAAAGAAAAACAAATCATTAAAATTTCAAGACAATGGACAACATCAAGGAAAGCAAGGAGTACAAGCTCGCCAAAGACTGGGAAAGGGCTGTGAACGATTTCAGTTTCAACCCCAAGCGGTTCGCCGCCGCCATCCCCGATATGCACCCCACGCTGCAACAGAGCCTCTACCGGCTTGTCAAGGCATGTATCGAGGTCATGGCGGACGAGACACGCCGTTACGACGACCGCAACCGCGCTTCGCACGAGGAGGCAAGGTGCATCATGGAATACCTCAAGGAAAACGGTAAAAATATCCCATTAAGATAACAAGCGTATGAAAACACAGGAAGTACAGTTCAACGGTATCGGATACACCTGCCGTGTGGTGGAATCCAACGAGGGCGAAGAACTGCTAATCGGTTCGACCGAATTGCTTGACGCCCTCCAGCCGGGCAGCTTCAATGACGGCAACGAAGGTTTTGCCAACGACGAAGCCGAACGGATCTACGACGGGATTTTCTTTTTCACGGACAAGAAAACCCTCCGGCTTCCCGATGCCGGACTCGTCGCCGAACTCAAAAAGGATAACCCCGAATGGTTTAATTAAAAAAGTAAGTAATCATCTAAAAATCAAAATTATGGAAATAGAATATGTATTGCGAATCGCACAGACCGCCCAACAGCAGTTGGTATCACTGACACCCATGCCCGTCCTCATGTCGTGGGGAATTGAGAAATTTGCTGCCATCATATACAGGGATATGCCGGCGCTCCGGATAAAGGTGAACGGACGCCTGCACACCGGATATGTCATCGTGGCACTCAACGGCTCGGACTATTACGAAGTCTATCTTCAGGACGAAGCAGGTACGAAATGCGTCCATGAGGAAGTCTGTTTCGATGAGCTGGGTGATGTCATTGACCGGGCTATCGAGAGCGGCACCGACAAAGCCGAATACGACGAGTTCTGTCAGCAGCAACGCGACATATTACTGAAAGGACAGCCTGCCTGACATATAGGTTTCAGCCATTTGCACCGCCCGTACATCCGTATCGGCGGTGTTTTCATTTACGACCGGTTGCGCCGGAAGCGCGGCATCCCGTTATAACACGCCCTGGACAGACCCATGTTGTGCATGGGGACGTATGATGTCACCGGATGGCGGACAAATCCCACCCGCATATTTTTTACACCGTTAAGCGATAGATACATACAAAAAATCGGATGATTTCTTTTGAAGAGAAGTACTAAACAACTGCAAAAATACGAAAATCATTGAGAATGACAATGAAAGCAGCCGGAATAATTGCCTTGTCGTGCAAAAAAAGTTGTGCGACAAGAAGAATATGTTGAGCCAATTAACGCTATTTTCAGCGTACATCACTGATATATAGATGATTGGATAAATAAATTTCTCTTCAAAAGAGAAATGCGACAGGTTGATCGGCAAAGACGAATAGTTGGAACAGACAACCGTTAAAAAGAGTCTTTGTCATGACTGGCTAAAAGAAAAAGGTTGGCAATATGGAAAGAAATAAAAAGTGCAAACGACTCTTGAATGACATAAAAAGTGTTGAGTTAAAACACGTTTCTCTCTTTAAGAGAATTAACTACGGTCAAAGGTACGAAAAATCCCTCAAACGGCTATAAAATCAGCCATGTTTTTTTTCAGTTATTTGCATCTTATCTCTTTTCCACAACAAGCATTGAGCTTTTGCCTTTCTTCTTGAAATGATTAAGAACTGAATATCAGTCAATTATCATCCAAATCAACCTTTTGTATTTCTCTTAAAGAGAGAAATATAGAACGGGTGTGGGGTATTCCCCTCTAAAAAATGGAAAAAACCACGGGACCACAGTCCCCATGATTGATAACGAAGTGCCGGTCTTGCCGGTTCAAATGAGATAACAAGAAGAAGGAAAATATGAAAAAATTGATCCTCGGTGTTTTCCTTGCCGTATGCTGGTGCGCAGGCACCGCCAACGCGCAGGATATAGCAGCAAAGACCAATCTATTGTATTGGTCAACCACAACGCCCAACTTGAGTCTGGAATTTGGGTTGGGTCAACGCACGACCCTTGACCTCACGGGTGCCTACAACCCGTGGACGCTGAATAAGGACAAGAACAAGAAAATCAAGCACTGGCTGGTCATGCCGGAGTTCCGCTACTGGCTCTGTGAACGCTATAATGGCCACTTCTTCGGTCTGCACAGCGGCTACGCCTTCTACAACATCAGCGGCGTGAGAATCCCTTTCCAGAGCAAATCCACCAAGGACCACCGCTACCAGGGATGGGCCACGGGCGTCGGGCTTTCATACGGATACTCCTGGATTCTGGGCAAGCGTTGGAACCTCGAAACCACGATCGGCCTGGGCTACATCTACACGAATTACGACAAGTACGAGTGCGCCACCTGCGGCAAGTTTAAGGGCAGCCAGGACAAGCACTACTTCGGCCCGACCAAGGCGGGTATCTCCCTGATATACATAATCAAATAACAAGGAAATGACTATGAGACGCTTATATATCATACTATTGCTGATACTGGCAGGTAGTCCCGTGATGCTACATGCCGAGAACGAAACCAGTTACCTGCCCTCGATCGGAATCCGTCAGGGAGGTGTCGTCAAGCAGGGCCGCACGGTCGAGCTGACGATGTCCGTGGATTTGAGCAAGGCCAAAATCCGCACGCAGCACACCGTGGCGCTGACGCCCGTGCTCGTGTCGGCGGACGGAAACCGGGAGATAGCCTTTCCCCCGATTGTCATCGACGGCAAGACCCGCCACAAGGTCTATCTGAGGGCGCAACGCCTCGAAAGCGTGGCACTCCCGCCTTTTCACAACGATTCGTCACAGGTAATCATACGCCACGGCAGCAAGAACCGACAATACGACTACGCGGCTGCCGTGCCCTACGAGCGGTGGATGCTCGACGGACGGGTCGAGATCCGCGAGGAGGTACACGGCTGCACCAACTGCGGCGAGGGTAAGGCCGAGCAAGGTCTGTGGAGCGGCATTCTGCCTACCTTTATCCCCGATTACCGTCTCGATTCCATAGCCCCGGAACCCGAACCGGTGAAGGTGCGTGCCGAGACCCGTACCGCGCGGTTGCAGTTCCGGCAGGACAGCTACAATATCCTGCCCGGGTTCAAGGACAACCGTGCCGAACTGGACACCGTTTCCAACTCCATCGAACTGGTAAAGAAGAATGCCGACGTCAAGATTATCGGTATCTACATCACCGGTTACGCCTCTCCCGAGGGCAGCATGGCGCACAACATGACCCTCTCCGAGAACCGCGCCAAGGCACTGGCCGACTATATCCGCCGCCACGATGCCATATCGCCCGACATGCTCCACGTGGACTGGAAGGGCGAGGACTGGGAAGGCTTCATCCGTGCGCTCGGCGACTTCCCGAACCTGCTCAAGCGCGACGAGGTGTATGAGGTCATCGAACGCTATCCCGACGAACGGGACTTCTGCGAGCTGCAGCTCCAGAAACTCGTGCCGCCGACCATTTACCACAGGCTGCTCACCGAGATATACCCCGCGTTGCGACGCAACGAGTACCGCATCGAGTACAACGTGCGCAACTTCAACCTCGAAGAGGCACGCCGCATGGTCGATGAGCGTCCCGACCTGTTGAGCCTGTCCGAGATGTACAAGGTGGCGGGTTCCTACGGGAAAGGCACGCCCGAGTACGACAAGGTGATGGCCACGGCGGTACGCTATTTCCCGACATCGCCCGCCGCGCTCAACGAGAATGCCGTGAATGCCATCTCCCGCAAGGAGTACGCCAAAGCGGTGGAGCTGCTCGAAAAGTCGGAAGTCACCGCGAAATCTGCCGGGTTGCTCACCACCCTTGGCGTGGCATACGCCGGGGCGGGACAGTATGACAAGGCCGAAGACGCTTTCCGGCGTGCTGCGGAGGCCGGCTCCGAGACGGCCCGGCACAACCTCGAAGAGGTGCGGCAGGTCATCGACCAGTTATAGACGAAAACCATAAGCGAGAAGTTATAAAACCTTTTTTATTAATTTTTTAAACAACAAAAAGATGAAAGTCAAGAGTTTTTTATTGACAGCTTTAGCAGCGTCAATGGTTCTTGCCTCATGCGACAAGAACGAAAGTGACATCAATGCCCCCACGGACAAGTCGCCCAAGAGAGTAACAATCAAGTTGCCTAACCTCACGCCTTCTCCGAAAGTTCGTTCTGTAGGTGATGCCATGGAAGCCAATTCTCAGGTGGCACTCGAAAATTTCAAGATCTTTTTCTTGGATGCGAACAATACTCCTGTGGATATTCCTGAATATGAAGGAGAAGCTCAGCAGGTTTATTTCACTAACGAACTCTCCGATTCTTGGGAACAGATTACTGCAGACGGAAGAGAGCTTGTCTATCACTTCCTACCTGCTGCAACTGTCAAGGTGGTGATTGTAGGTAATCAAGGTGGTGAAATTACTTATGATCAGCTTGCAAACAGAACTGAAATTGTACCGAATGATACGCAGGTTACTGGTGAGAGCGGAACTACAAACGAGCATCCTACCTATACTCTCTACGGGGAAGATGAGTTGGAAGAAGGTGGCGCACCGGACGATGCAAACCACGAAAATGTTTATCAGGCAAGTGTAATACTTGAACCGCGCGTATCCCGTTTCGAGATCTACGGGTTTGAGTATGAGGAGGCAGCAGGCGATGCTATCAACAAGTACACTTCTGTCAAGTTGGAGAAAATAGCATTGAACCACTACTACACGCAATACGACTTTGTAACGAAAATACCGTCTGAGGCTAGTAAGGTTTTCGATAACCCCACATCTGCTGAAATATGGACTTGGGTTGATGGAAGAGAAGCTCCGTGGGCAGATGTATTGTCTTCATCTGAAACTGATGTGTTAAGCTTGTCCCCCGGAGAGAAAAAAGATCCGAATGGTGTTAATTTGGCTGATGGCGCTAACGGTGAGAATGCCGAGGACATTATCACCTATGGATTGGCACACGTGGATGCTGCTGCAAATAATCCTGAACTGTTGTTGACATTGCATGGAACAACCGCAGACCAAAAGACAGAGCCTATTTATCTGCGCGGTCAGTTTACAACTTCAAGTGCTTTCGAGTCTGGAAAGATTTACCGGGTACTCTACTCGTTCTCGGATGATGATTTTGACCATCCCGAGCGTTGCGTGGAACTGAATGTAAAGGTAGCAAACTGGACAGTAGTTCCCGTCACTCCTGAATTTAATAATTGATAACCCCGATACAGAGGGCGAAAGTTCCGCCCTCTGTATCCTTTAACACTTCAATCACATATATATATGAAATTGACGAATATTGTTTTCTGCCTGACGTTGCTCGCCGGAGCGGCCACATCCTGCATCCGTGAGGATCTGGACGACTGCCTGAGCACGAACAAGTTGTTGCTCAGTTACAAGGGCGACGGCACCACGGAGATATTCCCCGACAAGATCTGCCGGGTGGAGATGTTCGTATT
>UMKQ01083500.1_pt1 | contig 26276 bp, 18 predicted proteins | sample 1966371 | NCBI WGS metagenome assembly UMKQ01 (sample SAMEA4836180, study PRJEB28245) | human gut metagenome | biome: gut microbiome; material: fecal sample | place: Denmark | collected 2008
GGCTTCCTTACCTCTATCAGATTTCCATCTAAATCATAGAAGCGCACTACCTTTTCTTTATACCACATTTTTTACTCCCGCTGCTCCACTACTCTGAGGCTGTCCTTTTCCACCTTGCACATAAGAAACAATACTTTTACGCCTGCTGCCCGCGCTTCTTCTAACGCATCTTTAAACTCCGGGTGTGTCTCTTCATTTGCCCGGACTTCCATTACGCCTTCCATCTGAATCACAAATGCCACAGCACATTCATAACCGGCTTTTTTTGCTCCAATCAATTCCCGTAAATGCCTTACCCCTCGTTCTGTTGGTGCATCGGGAAAATAACCGATTCCCTGCCGTTCTAAGGTACAGCCCTTTACTTCCATCAGATATTCCTGCATCCCTTTCTTCATATAGAAATCAATTCTGGAATTTCCATATTTATACTCCGGTTTCACTACATCATAATTCTGTGTTTCAAGCCATTCCTTTGCCACCTTATTCGGTGCCTGACTGTCAATATTTATTAAGCCAAAATTTTCTTTATAGACCGCAATCAGATCATAGGCTGTCTTTCGTGCCGGATTGTCTGCCACTTCCAGATAAACTTCCGCATCCGGAAGCAACAGTTCCCGGCACCGCCCGGTATTCTTTACATGTACTGTCTGAATCTCATCGTCAATCTTAACATGGGCTATAAAACGATTCGGGCGGTCTACAAAGCTTCCTTTTACTACTTTTTTATATTTCAATGTTCTGCCTCATTTCGTTTTTATAAGATATTCCATTTTTAGAAAGTCAGACGCATCTGGTTCCACACCACGTTTCCATGGGTAGATTCTGATACGCCTTCATTTTCAAAGCCAAATTTCGCATAGTAATGTATCAGCTTATCCTTGCAGGTCAGCACCAGCCCTTTTCTTCCCTGGGCTTTTGCATCTGCAATAGCTCTTTTTAATAGCTGCTCTGCCAGACCGCATCTTCGATATGCCGGGATGGTATTCACACCGAAAATCATCTGCCAGTCACCCTGTTCCTCATGCAGGTCTGCTTTTTCATACATTTCATCTGTAAGGTCTTTCTGATTACTCACCATGCCATCTACAAATGCCACCAGATGTGCCTCATTGAACATCAGCCAGAAATGGTCTTTATAATATTTTAAACGTTCTGCAAATTCTTCCCTTGTTGCTGCTTCTGCCGGTGGGAAACATTCTGTCTCCACTGCTGTAATTGCATCAATATCTTCCATCTGTGCGGTACGGATTGTCATTTTGAGTACTCCTTTTATAAGTTTTTATAACCTTTTATATTCTTTTATAAGTCTTTATAACTTTTTATAACTTCTCATATTCACTGCAATTGTACCATAATTTTTTCTTAAATCAATGCGAACTTCTCCCGTTGTTATAATGCTTTCCAAATACATCGGATAAGAATATATTTTTTCACTATTCGCATAAGCTACAAGAAAAGCACAGCAGCCTTGCCCTCCTCAGGCAAATCCTGTTGTGCTTTTCTATAATATTTCCGTAAATACTTTTATTCCTTTGCCGGCACCAGACGGATATTCACTCCACTTACCTTTAAATCCACACCATCACTGAATTCCACATTTTTCACTTCAGAAGTATAAAGACCATTTCCGTCATCCACACCAAATATCTCATTCATTCCACCGTCAAGCAGATTGGATGAACTGACATTTCCGGTTCCTTCCACCGCTGTCACCGTATAGGTTCCTGCCGGAAAATCTGTTCCTGCGGTATAGTTTCCACTGCCTAATTCTACCGCCTGGGATTCATCATATTCTCTTCCGGTCATGCCACCAGTCACTTCTGTATAACCGACCTGTACAACTACATCTCCGGAAATATGAAATACTACATTTTCTTTCATCTTAAGTCCGTTAAAGGATGATTCGTAAAGATCATTTCCATCATCCACGCCGAACATCTCATTGACTCCACCCTTCAGAAGATTGGAGCTGTTTATATTTCCATTTCCGCTGACTGCGGTAAGGTTACATTTTCCAACCGGCAAATCAATACCTGCGGTGTAATAACCTGCTCCAAGGGTATATTCTGTTTCTACAGCGGATAAATCTTCTTCCGGTTCTGCATCTTTTGCATCGGAGTCCTTTGTCTTTGCGTCTTTGTTATCCGTCTGCTCTGTACCGGCAACAGAATTCTTTTTCGAATCCTTTTTGTCACTTCCGCTGCCGCCTGCTGCAATTGCAAATACAACTACTACAATAATTACCCAGAACCACCATTTCTTATAAATCGGTTTCTTTACTTTTTCCATTTTCTTGCCTCCCGGTTTTTCATCATTCTTAAGTATGAAATTATCATATACGAGTCGGAAGGCTTTGTGGTATGCCGGCAGCATACATTTTCAGCCGTGTTCAAAATCGGAGGCATCTTTCATAGCCCGATAACTTTCGATATTTTCTATTTCAGCGGCAGACCAAGTAAGGTTATTTTTACATAGTTTTCCAGCTTCATGCCAAAATAAAAGATAGTAAGTGCCAGTATAATCCGGATTATAATCCGTACCGGCTTCTGCAGGGAGCGGATTCCCGGCACTTTGGTGTCCCACAAAAGGAAATTAAATCCAACCCCGCAGGATATCCACGCATAGATGAATACCGCAATCGCTTCCAGGCAAAAAGTCAATGGAGTCTTGCCATACAGCATCAGAAACTGTATGCTTCCCACAATCAGAAATAGATATACAAAAACTGCCACTATCTCTTTCCAGACAACTCCGGTCCGGAATCCCGGAAGAATCGTTTTCTTTTTTACAGCACCCGGATTTTCTAATTTTAATGCCTCCCGAAGTTCCCCGGCATTCTGATAGCGGTTCTGCGGGTCAATCTCTATACATCTTTTTATCACATTACAAAATGGTTTCCGGGCAGTCAGATGCACATTGGGCAGCGTCCCCTCCAGCATCACATTCATAAGAACGCCCAGTGCATAAATATCTGCGGTTGCATCTGTCTGAAGGAAGCCATACTGCTCCGGAGATGCAAATCCTACGGTTCCAAGAATTGTCGTGTCTGCATTCTGATTTTGCTTACGTCTCCTTGCAATATCAAAATCCAGTAATTTTACAACTCCATCCGTAGAAATGAGAACATTTTTCGGAGAAATATCACGGTGTACGATTCCCTGTGCATGAATCTGCTCCAATGCTTCCAGTAACTGTCGGATATAATATTTTACAAACTCCGGCGCCATAACGCCCTGCCGGTGCAGCTTCTCATCCAGTGTCTCACCGCTGATATATTCTTCTGTTACCATGCCGATGTCCTGCTGCTCTTCACAGCTTATAATCTTTACAAGATGTGGACTTTCTAATTGCTGCAGTTTCCGGTAAACCGGAATACTGTCTTTTTGTATTGCTTTTTGAACCAGAATCTTTCCTGTGGCAGCATCCTGTATCAACCAGGTCTGATAGGGTGGCTGGCCCCCCAGTACGGTAAGCGGCATCTGCCGCTGCCGCCGAAAATCCTGATATAATTTTTCACTCATTTGTTATCACTTTTTCCTTTTCTACTTGAATTTTCATTCCCACAATTCTATGATAATCAATATCACTATAGCAGAAATGAGAGGATTCGCCAAATGAAAAAATCAACCCAGGAACTTTTAGATATTTTGAAAAACACACCTGCTTTCTCCAACTATGCAGAGCAGGAGGAAGCTGAGCTGATCGAGGTCTCACTTTCGGATTATCTGAACAGGTTGATTCAGGCAAAAAATCAAGACCTGCCTTCTCTCATCCGAAAAAGCGGTCTTGACCGTACTTACTGTTATCAGATTTTTGATGGGCGCAAACGTCCTTCCCGTGACAAAGTGCTCGCCCTCTGCTTTGCCATGGACCTATCCTTTACGGAAGTGCAGCAGCTTTTAAAAGCTACCGGCTATCCGATTCTCTATGCCCGTATGGAGCGGGACAGTGCGATTATTTTCTGCCTGCAAAGAAACTGTGCTCTTTCCGATGCCAATGAGCTGCTCTATGAACTAGGGTACGAAGGGCTGGCATAGAAATTATTTTATATAACAGTTCCCAATCAGCCGGAATACCTGCTCTGCGGTATAGCTCATATTCTCATATGCCACTGTCTTCTGCATGGCTTCTTCCAATGTCATCACACCTGGTAAAATTGGAAATGCTCCATCTACAAGCTGCATTTCATCCTGCACTTTCCGGACGCCCTGTGGTTCAATGCTGCCGGCAAATACCAGTACCATGCAGTCCTTTTCTTTTGCCCTCTTTGCAATTCCAACCGGCGCTTTTCCCATAGCAGTCTGTCCGTCAAATCTTCCTTCTCCAGTCACTACGATATCAGCTTCACTTAATTCTTTCTCCGACAATACTGCATCTAATACTATCTCTACGCCCGGACGTAAATCCCCGCCCAGATAGGATGCAAATGCGAAGCCCAGTCCGCCTGCTGCTCCGGCTCCCGGCATGTTCCGGTTGTCTACACCTAAAGCCTTTTCTGTTACATCAGCAAAATGAGCTAATGCCGCATCCAGTTTTACTACCATGGTCTCGTCTGCGCCCTTCTGTGGTGCAAACACAGCACTGGCTCCTGTTGTACCACATAATGGATTGGTCACATCACAGGCTATTTCAAAAGTACATTCTTTCAGCCTCTTATCCAATGCCTCCATATCTATCGTTTCCAGGTCTTTCAGTTCTGTTGCTCCAAATCCTATTTCGATTCCATCTTTTTTATAAAAATGACACCCCAAAGCCTGCAGCATTCCGACACCGCCATCATTGGTGGCACTGCCGCCAATTCCAACGATAAACTTACGGCAGCCTCTATCCATGGCATGGCTTATCAGTTCCCCCACACCATAAGTAGTGGTTTCCATTGGATTTCGTTTATCCACCGGCACCAGTGGCAGTCCGGCGGCTTCTGCCATTTCAATGACTGCTGTTTTATCCGGCAGGATACCATACGCTGCCTCGACCTTCTGTCCAAGGGGACCTGTTACCGCTACCTTTTCCAGACTGCCTTGCAATCCGGTGGTCAGGGCTGTTACTGTTCCTTCTCCACCATCTGCAACCGGCTTTATCATAACTTCTGCTGTTGGTATTGCTTTTTTAATACCATCTTCCACTGCTTTTCCTGCCTCTAAGGAACTTAAGCTGCCTTTTAATGAATCTATTGCTACGATTACCTTCATTGGATTTTCCTCGTTTGTTTATTCTACCACCTGAAGTATGTCACAAAAATCATGAATTGAAAAGTCTGAACTATTACATTTCGCGGCACTGCCTATTGCAATTGCCACCATTCCGGCTGCTTTTGCGGCCTGTATACCAGCCTCTGCATCTTCTACCACATAACAGAGTTCCGGTCTCACCAACAGCATATCTGCTGCCTTCAAAAAAACTTCCGGATTCGGTTTGGAATGCTGTAATCCATTTCCGTCTGAAATTGCATCAAAATATTCCGTCAACGCCGTTCTTTCCAGAATATATTTTGCATTTTTACTGGAGGAACCGACCGCAAGAAGATACCCCATATTTTTTAACTGTGATAATGCTTCCCTTACTTCAGTTTTCACATCCTGCGGAGTCATCTGTGATAATAACCGGCGATATATTTCATTTTTCTTTTCTGCCATATGTTCTTTTTCTTCATTGGTATAAGTCTTATCAGAGTCTTCTAATACAATCTCAAGACTCTCCATACGGCTGATTCCACGCAGTCTGTCATTTTTCTTCTCATCAAACGGAAGATTTAATTCATCTGCAAGACTTTTCCATGCCTGATAATGATACTGGTCTGTATGCACCAATACTCCATCTAAATCAAATATGATTGCCTTCATATCCTTATTCCTTTCCATATTTCAAATGCAGGTCATCTTTCAGAATATATTTTTTTTCCTGGACTTTTATCGTTACCGGTTCCTTGCTCTTTCCGCTGTTACATAAATGGAGTGAAATATTTTCTTTATCTATAAAGCAGTCCATTTTTTGTCCATGCACCATAACAGAAAATTTTATGGAATTCCAGTGTTTCAAAAGATGTGGAGCTAATATAATACCATCTTCATCACAGGATACTCCTGCAAATCCTGCAACAACACATTTCCAGATTCCGCCTAAGGATGCTGCATGAATACCATCTACAGAATCCTGTGGGTTGTCGCATAAATCCGTTTCCAATGCCTTGACAAAAAATCCTTCTGCCATCTCCATCTCCCCTATTTCTGCACAAATCTGTGCATGGGCGCAATAACTTAAGGAGGAATCATGCAAAGTCCTTTTTTCATAAAACAGAACATTTTTCTTCACAACATCTGCTGGAAACAGTCCCGGGAAAAGTGTAAACAGCATTACTAAATCTGCCTGTTTCAATACCTGCATATCTACCACTTCATCTCTGGAATAATCCAGCAAAACGGATTGTTTCACAGGTGATTGTCTGTATTTTTCAATATCCTTTAATTCTTCCTTGCCAAGAAATGCATCATCCTGCGGAATAATTCCATTTTTATCCGGATTTGGAAGGTAAATGTGTTCCAGAAAATACTGCCACTTTTCCTGCATATCTTTCAGGGTTCCATTTTCCTTCATCTTTTTAACATACGGACTATCTAATGCTTCCTCCGATGCTTTCAGGGCAAGTTTTACATTATATGCCGCCATATAATTGGTATAAGCATTATTATCAATATGCTCGTTATACTCGTCTGGTCCGATAATATTAAGGATTTCCAGTCTTCCATTCCGTTCTTCTGCTCTGGACACCCAGAAATTTGCTGTTTCACAAAGTATTTCTGTTCCATACTGATTCAAAAATTCCCTGTCATTACTCCAATAATAATAACGGCTTATTGCAAATGCGATATCTGCCGTTACGTGATGCTCTTTGATACCCGACCATACTTTATTTGCCTTACCGGTATGTATATTTAATGCCGCATAAAGCGGTGTTTCTTCAAAGCCATCTTTTGCACATTCCCAGGGATACATAAAGCCTTGAAAGCCATAATCTTCTGCTTTTCTTTTTGCACCGGCTTTTCCTCTATAGCGATACTCCAATAACTTTCTTGCAGCCTCCGGAAACTCAGCGACAAAAAATGGCAGGATGAACAATTCTGTATCCCAGAATACATGTCCTTTATAACCTTCACCGGTTAACCCCTTTGCCCCTATGCTATACCGGTTGGTATAAGCCGGATCCATGCCATACATCTGATACTGTGCAAATGCAATTCCTGCCTTTTCCTGCAGACTGGAGCCATCAATTTCAATTGCAGCTCTTTGGCAGAACCCTTCCATACTTTTTTTCTGGTTTGCTATTGCCTGCTCATATCCACGCTTTAACTGCTGCTGTATTTTTTCTAATTTTTCTTCCAGAACATCTTTGCATTCTGTGGAATCTTCCTGTATATGAGAAATCCGAAACAGAGTTATCGCATCTCCCTTTTCCATTAAAATGCTGTTTTTGGCGTAGATACTGCGTCTCTTTAAATGATAGGAGCAGTCCTGCTGTTCCTGATTTTTTTCAAAACAGGTTCCTGTCAGTATTTCAAGTCCATCATCCTGCAGTGCACCATGATATGCCATAATCTCTTTTCCATAGACTCTGCATTCTGTTTTTTGAAAATGAGAAGTTCCGGAATTAGTTATCTGTCCATTAATTCCATATTCAAATGTAACTGTTGTCTTATTTCCATCCAGCAATGTTACTTCTGTCTTATGGTAAAACAGGGTTTTGTCAAAATCTGCTGCAAAACGTTTTGACCGGAGCAGGAAACGTAGTCCGTTTTGTGTCCGGAACAGAATATTTATCCGCAGTTCCCCGGTATAAAGATTTAATTTTCTTTGAAATTCCTCTACCCGGACATTGTCAAGGTTCACTGACTCGCCCTGTATATATATGCCTAATTCTACCACATCAGGACAGTTCACAAGTTCTGTTACTTCACCATCCTGTGCCTTCTGGTATAATCCGCTCACAAACATACCGGGAGTTGCATCAATGCCTCTCAACTCCAGCATTGCCCTGACTCCAAAGTGACCATTGCTCTGTGCAAATACTGATTCTGTTTTTGCTATGTAACGTCTGTTATAATGCTCTTCCGCCAGCCAAAGCCCCTCTTTATTTTCAATTGGTTGATAATAGAACATACTCCACTCCTATTCTTCCAGCATGACAGGTTCTCCACTCTCCGCTGAACGATACAATGCATCGATTAATCTCTGCACATAATAGCCTTGTTCTGCTGTTACCAGCAATTTTTCTTCCCCTCTTACCGCCTTTATAAAATTATATAAAGCCTTTGTATGAAGTTCCATATCTTCAATAAACAGAAATGCTGTATTGCTCATTTCTGCACCCTGATATATCTCCAGCGGAAAAAGTGATAGTCCACTCTTTTCTCCACAAAGTTCAACATTCCGCTTATCCTTTTCTTTTATATTTAATGCAAAAGCTGTCTCCAGCTGCATAACTCTTCCATCTGTAAAACTGATGAACCCAAACAAACTGTCTTCCACACTATATTTATCCGGATTCCATTCTCCCATAATTCCTTTTCTTCCAGTCTTTCCGATTTTGTCAAAACTGCCGGCACACACATATGCTATTTCCGGATAATCCAGAAGATAACAGGCAAGATCTAACATATGGGCTCCAATATCAATGAGCGGACCACCGCCCTGCATTTCACGATTGGTAAAACATCCCCATCCCGGGATTCCTCTTCTGCGCACCCAGGAAGCTTTGGTATAATAAACGGTTCCCAAGTCACCTTTATCTATTTTTTCTTTGGCAATTGCTGTATTTCTTCCATGCCGGAAATGAAAATCATAGGTAAGGAGCAATCCATTCTTTTCTGCAAGCTGCCACATTTCCAAAGCTTCCTTTGGGTTCATTGCAGGAGGTTTCTCACAAAATACATGACAGCCGGCATTTAAAGCTTCTATTGTCAGTGGATAGTGAAATTTATTTGGAACACAAATGCTCACTACATCCGGTTTTACTTCCCGAAGCATTCTGGTGCTGTCCTGATAATATGCAGGAATATCAAAATCCTCTGCAAGCCTTTGTGCAGCTGCCTCATTTGCATCACTTACTGCCACGATTTCCACATTTTCCATTGAACGGTATGCCGGAATATGGGAAGTTCTTGCAATCTGACCTGATCCTATAATTGCGGCTCGAATTACTTTCTTTTCTTCCATTCTCTTTCTTCCCTTCTGTCATGTATATCTGTCTTTAAATAAACTGTTTCATATAAGTTACTGATTTCTGATATGCTTCCAGTGGATTCTCTCCACGGATCCTTCCTTCATTTACTACAGCACCATCAAATCCAATTTCTTTTAATGTCTGCATATGACGTTTAAAATCAATAGAACCGGTACCCGGCTGATAACGATGATTTTCTGCAATATGTACATGACCGATATAATCTTTGTATTTTCTTAAGGTCTCGGAAATATCATCCTCTTCAATTGACATATGATAAAAATCTGCTGTAATCTGGACATTTTTGAAATGTCCCATGTCAATCATGTCTACACCGTCTTTGGTTGTATTTAACATATGATCCTGGTAACGGTTTAACGGTTCAAGATAAATTTTCACACCATATTCTCCGGCTACCGGATCCAGTTCTTTCAGTGAATCCTGGATGGCTTTTACATCACCTTCATGACTTCTTGGTGAAACCATAGGTGGCAGACGATAGGTAAACATACCCCATGCTGCCGGAACAACAACGCCTGTTCCACCTACTTCTGCAATATTTTTTAAAATAACTTTTAAATCTGCGATTCCATTAAGACGACGCTCTTCTATAAAGTCACCAATCCAGCCACGATATCCGCCACACGCAGAAGATACCGGAAGCCCAGACTCTTTGATTGCCTCTTTTAATTCATCCTTCTGTTCCATCAGAACTTTTCCATCGATTTCAAAGCATTCAAATCCCATTTCTTTTGCAAATGTAAGTTTCTCAACTAAATCTTTTGGAAAAAAGTCTCTATCCTGTGTTCCAAGTAACATATTCTGTTCCTCCTTTTCAATAAAGCCCCTTTGTTATTTAAATGTTACACCAAGCTTGATGCTCTTATCCGGTTCTCTGTCTACATATTTGCAGAATCCTTCTGCACTTTCTTCAAATGAAATAATCGGATATACAATATCACGGCAATCTAAATATCCATTCATCAGCATATTCCATACCACATCTTCAATTCTCTTTCTTGTCCATCTTGGATATTCTGGCAATGGCTCTGAGCAGGCTCTGGAAAATACAATTTTTGCCTGATTAAAATGACCTTCCTGTCCTAACCAAAGACCTGCCGGAAATGGTTTTGCAAATGCTGCATAGGCAATGGTTCCATTGTATGCAACTCCTTTTAATGCGGACTGTAATGCCTGCACGCTTCCACTGGTTTCAATAATTCCATCTGCACCCATTTTTCCGGTTGCTTTTTTAATCTCATAACCAACATCACACTGTGTCGGATCAAAGGTGAAATGAGCGCCCATTTTCTTTGCTACTTCTCTACGATGTTCAATCGGGTCTACACCAATTACAACTGCTGCACCAGCTTTTACTGCAAGTTGTAATGCAATCAGACCAATGGCGCCAAGACCAATAACTGCTACACAGTCTCCCGGTCTTACTTCCGCATCACGGACCGATGCCAGTGCGAACTGAGCCGGGTCATAGCATACTGCATTTGCTGCAGAATCTGTCGGTTTCATTTTACGGAGCTTATAATTATTAACTGCTTTTACAATCTGGGTCTCCTTAATCTGTCCATAAGAACATACTCTGTCACCTACTTTATATTCAGTAACATCTGCTCCTGCTTCGATAATGGTTCCAACAAACATATTTCCAAGTGGTAAATCACCAAAGACAATTCCTCTTGGTTCATCTTTATCTCTTTGTACAAACATTCTCCACTCATCATCAAATTTTCCATCAATAAAAGGAGTGGTTCCACGAAAATCTGCCAGCTCTGTTCCATGCTTCGGGGCTGCAAACTCAACCTTTACCTTTACTTCATCTGATGCGATTGGTCTGTCTTCATACTCTACCAGTTTTGCCTCTCTTGGGGCTGTTGCGACTAATTTTTTCATATTAATATTCTCCTTTTTCTATATTAACCTTTCACGCCGCCTTCTGTTGCGCCGCTCTTTATGAGGTTCTGACTAAATGCATACATAATTACAATCGGCAGTGAAGTTACAAGCGATGCGGCCATCATTCTGCCCCAGATATAATCCGGTGTATTAAACAGTGAATTCAATCCGATTGTAATCGTCAATTTATCCGGTGAATCTAAGAATATGGATGCAAATAATACATCATTCCATGCAATCATAAACGCATATACAAATACGGAAATCAGACCCGGAATCGACAATGGTGTCATAATACGGAAAATAATACCCATTCGTGACAAACCATCTACCCTTCCTGCCTCTTCCAACTCATATGGCACAGTTTCAAAATAACTTCGTGTCATATAAATAGCTGTCGGCAATGTCTGGATAATCATACAGATAATTACTGCTTCTCTTGTATTTCGTAATCCGATAGATGCAAGCATCTTATATAATGGTACAATCAATAAAATTCCGGAAAACATATATACAAAGAAAAACATTTCTGTCATTACATTTTTCCCTTTAAAGCGAAGTCTTGCCAGTGCATAGCCTCCTAAGATTCCAAGGAACACTACCAGCACTGATGTAATCAACGCTATGTACATACTGTTTTTAAAATACTTCATAAACGGAAAAATACTCTCATTAAATATGTCTGCAAAATGCTTTAATGTAAAACTTCTTGGTATTATTGTCGGTGGATATCCAATTGTCTCTGAAGTTTCTTTCAGAGAGACGCTCAGCATCATAATCATTGGAAATACTAATACCGCCAGAACTGCAATGAGTATTACATAAAAGACGATATTCTTACGAATTTTTCTCGCATTCCTATTCTTCTTTCTCACTGCGGAGCACCACCTTTCTAACCATTATTACACAGGCAAATATCAGTACAAATAACAGTAATGATATTGCTGCTGCCTTTCCAAAATCATGTGTTGCAAATGCCATGTCATACAGATATACACCGATAACATCTACCTGTTTCGTCAACAGATATACTTCTGCATAAATGTAGAATACCCAGATGATACGCAGGCTTACTACGGTAACCATTGTTGATTTTAATGCCGGGTATGTTACTACCTTAAACTTCTGCCATGCTGTTGCCCCATCTATATCTGCTGCTTCATACAATGATTTATCAATGGTCTGAAGAATTGCAGTAAAAGAAAGATATGCATACGGGAAGAAGCGCCAGATACAAAACAGTGCAGCCAGTATAAAAGCACTGACCGGCTGGTCAAACCAAAGCGGCACCTCTTTTGCAAGATGTAACACATCCACCACAATATAATTTATAATTCCATAAATATTATTGAACATATAACGCCAGGCAAAAATCAGACATACCGACGGAATTACATAAGACAATATTATTAAAGAATTTACCAGTTTTTTACCTACAAATTTACGGTTCAAGAAGCACGCCATTGCAAGTCCAACTGCCGTACTAAGTACAACTACTACAAATGTAAACACAAGTGTTGTAATTACACTGTGATAAAAGGATGGATCCGTTAATACAGATATATAATTATCTAATCCCACAAACACGGAAGGCTTACGTGGGTTTACCGGAACGTCCAGAACACTGATATACATGTTATAAAGCATTGGATAGCCAATTAATGCTGCCAGCAGAATCAAGCTTGGGGCTAACAGCAGATATGCAAATTTTGTATCGCTTAATGCTCTTCTTTTCCTCATCTTTTCTACCTCATTTTATCAGGAAAGTGCTGATATTTCCGGGGCACATAATATCCTGTGCCCCTTCCATATCATTTTTCTTATTTCAGCATTGCTTCAACTTCTGCCTGAGCATTTGTCAGCTCTGTCTGAGAGTCGCTTCCCTGTACTACTACGTTGTTAATCATCTTGCTTAAAATTCCTTTGTTGGTAACATCACCCATTACCATGTAATTTTTACCATCTACACATCCGAACAACTTAAGATTATCAAATGCTACTCCAACTTCGTCTAAGAGATGTGCCAGTGGAACAATTGCTTCATTCTCTTTGTATGCTGCATCTTCTGCTACTTCACCTAATACCGGCTGGATTCCACCAGGAGCCATCAGAAGCCAGGATTCATTGTTTTCTTTTTCCAGCATAAAGGATACAAATTTCTCTGCTGCTGCTTTCTCTGCATCACTTAATCCGGAAGCAATGGATAATACGATAACGCAACCATATGCTGCCTGCTGTGTCTTATTTGGTAATGCCAGTTCTACATCATCCAGGAAACCTGCTTCCTGAACAGCACTTAAAATATAAGTAGAATACAGGCATAATGGTGCATTCTGATTTATAAATGCATCTTTTACATCTGCAACTTCAGTAGAACCCGGCATAGAATAAGATGAAAGCTCTTTATAGAAATCTAATGCTTCTTTCATTTCCGGTGTATCAATGGTTACATTGCCATCTGCATCAAATACATTTGCTCCATTGGAAATTGCGAACTGTGAAAATACCTGTTCACTAAATGCAGATTCTGATGTAGGTAATGCAATTCCGTACTGTTTGTTGTCCGGATCATAAAATGCTTTTGCAATTTCTAATACATCATCCCAGTTCTGAGGTACATCAAATCCTTTTTCCTTTAACATTGCTGTATTACACCAGATTCCCTGTACCCATCCGGAAACAGGAACTCCAACATAGTCATTTCCATCTTCTGTTTTAATTACGTTTAATGCTCCATCAAAGAAAGCATCTTCACCTTTTCCGTCAATAACCTCTTTATTTGCTTCCAAATCAATAAAATCATTCGTTACACTTGTCTTTGCCTGATCCTGTGAGAATTCCATAACTGCCGGAAGTACACCGGTTCCACCAAGGGATGTGATTTTTGTATCATAATCATCCTCATTTGTAGGCATCTGTTCTACCTTAATTCCAGGATTCTCTGCTTCAAACTCTTCAATCAGTTTTGCAATTACATCCTGTCTTTCCTGCTCTACCTGCATATGCATAAACTGGATAGTAACCTCTTCTCCTGCATCTGCTGTCGTATCTGTTCCTTTTTCAGAATTTCCATTTCCTGAATTGCTGCCGCAGCCAGCCAATGTTCCAACGGTCATTGCTGCTACTAACATCATGCTTAAAATTTTCTTCTTCATATTCCTTCTCCTTTTCCTTTATTGTGTGAGTTATTTTCCAGAATCCATGCTGCTTCATAGCCAGAAAGTACAAGTGTTCCTTTTATCTCCTTACCGGTCAGAAGATTTTTTCCACTCACTTCATTCTCACCACTCTGCCACACTTCCTCTGAAATATTAATATATATGGTAAGCCTTTCTTCCTCCGTAAATCTTCTGATGTGAAAGACCCTGGAAGAAGTCTGGATTACTTCCTGTTTTGCCTCCGGTGCAAATGCCGGATGTTCTTTCCGGATATTAATTCTCCGGATTAGTTCTTCGAATATTTTCTTCCGGTTTGTTTCTTCTGTAAGCTGTCTCTCCAGCCAGCTTACGTCCAGCTGTTCCCGGTTTATTCTTCTGTAAATTCCAGATACTGCCTTATCATAATAATCATTTCTGGAACCCAGAAGACTATGAATATAAATTGCAGGAAGTCCCTGCATACTAAGTAAAATTGTTTCTGCTGCAAGAAATCTTTTTATTCTGATCTCATCCGAATCTTCCGGGGAGGCAAGTGCATCCTGATAATTGATATTTAATTCATATGGACTTTTTGTTCCGTCTCCATTATCTTTATAAGAGACTTCTCCACCATTCCGAAGAGTTGCATCAACCATAAGCTGAATTTCTTCCTTTGTTAATATTCCCTCTACCGGACGGACACCAATTCCATCATGGGAACTCAAGAAATTAAAATAGGTACATCCCACCGGTGGTTCCGATAAATTTTTTGCCCATTCTGTTAATTTTTCAGAGTTCCCTGTAAGAATCGAAAACATAACCAATGGTGGCAGTGGAAACTGGTATACCATATGTGCTTCTTTTTCGCCCTCACCAAAATAACTGATATTTTCTTTATGAGGCACATTTGTCTCCGTAATAATCAATGTTCCCGGTGCTGCTTCATCTAAAATTTTGCGGAAACTCTGCACCACCTTATGTGTCTGTGGAAGATGCATACATGTTGTTCCAAGTTCTTTCCACAAAAAACCAATTGCATCCAGCCGAATCATTCTTGCACCATTCTGTGTATAGTACAAAAGAATAGATAAGATTTCTTTGTATAAATCAATACTCTGATAATTTAAGTCAATCTGATCCGTACTAAATGTTGTCCAATAGCTCTTTTTCCCTTCCTTAGTGTCAAATTCTGTCAGCAAAGGAAGTGCTCTTGGTCTGGTCACTTTGCTGTAATCAGCTTTTGGATCTGCTTCTATAAAAAAGTCTTTATATGGTTTTTCTCCTTTTAAACATTTTTGAAACCATTCATTTGATTTTGAACAGTGATTAATTACTGCATCAAACATTAAATCATACGATTCACCAAGTCTGTTTACATCTTCCCAGTCACCCAGTGCCGGATTTACTTTTCTGTAATCGCTCACCGAAAAGCCATCATCTGATGTATAGGGAAACATCGGCAGAATATGTACTATACTGATGGCATCCGCTACATGCTTTCTCAAAAAATCATTTAATACTTTAAGTCCCGGTTCTTCTTTATCTATGATAGAATCACCATAAGTAATCAGAACTGCGTCTTTCTGTGTAAGCCATTGCTTTGTATTCTTCCGCGGACTATTTTTTATCAATTCATCCACATCCTTCAACAGCTGTTCTGCTTCCTTTTCTCCATATATCTGTCTATATAATTCTCTTAATTCTTTTTCCAGTTCCTGTCGCATAATTTTCTCCTATGTATCAGGTTATTGAACGATTTTGTTATTGGTTGACAACGTTGTCATTTTGTGGTAAAAAATATATTGTGTGTGCCGGAGATTTTTCTCCGGCCTTTCATTAAGTTGACTCCCTTTCTAATACTTCAGGCTGGAACTCTATCACTTTTCCACCTTCTATTTTTTCACCTCTAATTAATTTTACCAGCCGGTCAATACACTCTTTTGCCAATTGTTCAAAGTTCTGATCAATTGTTGATATTCTTGGATAATAATATTTTCCAATCGGAATATTATCTACTCCCAGCACTGCAACATCCTCTGGAATTCTCAGTCCATGTTCATGTATTGCCTGATAAACACCGAGTGCTCTTTCATCTCCTGATATAAAGAAAGCGTCCACATTTCCCTCTGCCAGCAATTCATTGGCTTTTTCATACGCAAGCTGTATGGAATTTACACCGGAATAAACTCTGTATTTTCCCTCTTTTCCTTTTACGGAATCTTCAAATCCTTTTATACGGTTCTGTGTAGATAAGAACTTTGCTTCTCCAACCAAAAATGCTATATTGCGGTATCTGCAGCCCGTCAGATATTCACCGCCTTTATATCCTACCTGATAGTTGTCCAGACTGACTGCGTAGGTCTCATCATCATCCGGTTCTCCAAACATTACATACGGAATATTGTGTTCCCGGAAATATACTGCCCGCGGGTCACTGTGTACATTTTCCAGCAGGATTGCGCCATCTGCCATTCCATTTGCCAGCAAAGTAAATCCGTCTGTATCATCATCAATACACCTTGTGCTGTTAGATGGTGACATCACAACCTTCATTCCACTTTCTTTTGCATAGCGAAAAAGGTATTTCAGCATCAATGTATGCCAGTTGCTCAAATGTTCTTCTCCATGCCGGTCGGTAAATATCATGATAATATTGGTTTTCTGTCCTTTTAATCCCCGGGCAAACATATTTACCTGATATCCCGTTTCCTTAATTGCATCTAATACTTTTTTTCGGGTACGCTCCGATACATTGGAGTCCTGATTTACAACTCTTGATACTGTTTTTACGGAAACTCCACACATATCCGCTACATCCACTATTGTTACATTACTTGATTTTTTCTTATTGTCTTTCGTTGTCATATGCACTTTTCACAACCCATCTTTCTTTGTCTTACGTTGTCATTATACATAATGTTAGTAATTTCGTCAACATCTCTCTTCATAAAATTATACACAAAATGTATTTGCCATTTTTGTTCAATCTATCCAAGTCTGCATCTTCATCCGGTGAATCTATTCTTATATATGTCAGGAAGGGAAACTCCGGCCTATCAAGCCAGAGCTTCCCTTCCTGTATCTGCACCAGTTCTTCGAACCTTACATTATTCTTCTGTAGAAGCAGTTACTTCTTCTTTTGCTTCTGTCTCTTCGATTTCATCTGTCACAGGTGCCTCATCGAATCCGTCAAAATCATCAAATGAGAGTTCTTCCTCTTCGTTTACATCTGTGTTCAGTTTGATGTTACGATAACGCTTCATACCAGTACCAGCCGGAATCAGCTTACCGATAATTACGTTCTCTTTCAGACCAATCAATGGGTCAATCTTGCCCTTGATAGCTGCTTCTGTCAGAACCTTAGTTGTCTCCTGGAAGGATGCTGCTGATAAGAAGGAGTTGGTTGCCAAAGATGCTTTGGTAATACCAAGTAATACCTGTTTACCTTCTGCTGGCTCTTTGCCTTCTTCCTCTAACTGCTCATTCATCTCTTCGTAATCCAGATTATCTACTAATGTTCCTGGCAGGAACTCAGAATCTCCGTTATTTTCAATGCGAATCTTCTTTAACATCTGACGTACGATAACCTCGATATGCTTATCGTTAATTTCAACACCCTGCAGACGATATACACGCTGTACTTCCTGAATCAGGTAATCCTGTACGGCACGTACGCCCTTAATCTTAAGGATATCGTGTGGATTTACAGAACCTTCGGTCAGTTCATCACCAGCCTCTAATACTGCGCCATCCATAATCTTAATTCTGGAACCGTAAGGAATCAGATAAGTCTTAGTCTCACCTGTTTCATTGTTTGTTACAATGATCTCACGTTTCTTCTTGGTATCTTTAATGGTTGCAACACCACCAAATTCTGTGATAATTGCAAGTCCCTTAGGCTTTCTTGCCTCAAACAGCTCCTCGACACGAGGAAGACCCTGTGTAATATCGTCACCGGCAACACCACCGTTGTGGAATGTTCTCATGGTAAGCTGTGTACCAGGTTCTCCGATAGACTGAGCTGCGATAATACCAACTGCTTCACCAACCTGTACTGCCTGACCGGTAGCCATATTGCTTCCATAACATTTTGCACAAACTCCGATGTGGGAACGGCAGGTAAGAATGGTACGGATTTTAACCTTGGTTAATGGCTCTCCATTCTCATCTACACCCTTACTCATAATTGCTGCAGCACGTTTTGGTGTAATCATATGGTTTGCTTTTACAAGCACATTACCATCTTTATCGCAAATTGTCTCACAGGAGAATCTTCCTGTAATACGCTCTTCAAGACTTTCGATTTCTTCTTTTCCATCCATGAATGCTTTGACATACATACCAGGAATCTCTCTTCCTGTGCCTGCGCAGCAATCAGATTCACGGACAATCAGCTCCTGTGATACGTCTACCAGACGTCTGGTTAAGTAACCGGAATCGGCAGTACGTAACGCAGTATCGGACATACCTTTTCGGGCTCCATGTGCGGACATGAAGTACTCCAATACTTCAAGACCTTCACGGAAGTTTGATTTGATAGGCAGCTCGATTGTTCTACCTGTTGTATCAGCCATCAAACCACGCATACCTGCTAACTGTTTAATCTGTTTATCAGAACCACGGGCTCCGGAATCTGCCATCATGAAGATGTTGTTGTATTTATCCAGACCGGAAAGCAGTGCTTCTGTCAGCTCATCATCAGTCTCTTTCCATGTTTCAACAACTTCTTTGTAACGCTCTTCCTCTGTAATAAGACCACGTTTGTACTGTCTTGAAATGCGGTCTACCGTATCCTGAGCCTTTGCAATCATTTCCGGTTTCTGAGGCGGTACTGTCATATCTGAAATAGATACGGTCATAGCTGCTCTTGTAGAGTACTTGTAACCCATGGACTTAATATCGTCTAATACTTCAGCGGTCTTGGTTGCTCCGTGTGTATTAATAACTTTTTCCAGAATCTGTTTTAACTGTTTCTTTGCCACATGGAAATCGATTTCCAGTACCAGTTCATTTTCAGGCTTGCTTCTATCTACAAAACCTAAATCCTGAGGAATGATTTCATTGAAGATAAATCTTCCCAGTGTTGACTCAACGACACCAGTCTTAACAGTTCCATCCGGCATTGTCTTATGAACACGCACATGGATTCTGGAATGCAGTGTAAGTGCCTGGTTCTCATATGCCAGAATTGCTTCGTTTACGCTCTTATAGTATCCACCTTCTCCTAAGGAACCTGGTCTTTCCTGTGTCAGATAGTAGATACCAAGAACCATATCCTGTGAAGGAACGGCTACAGGGCCTCCATCAGAAGGTTTTAACAGGTTGTTCGGTGAAAGCAGCATAAAACGGCATTCTGCCTGTGCTTCCTGTGACAGTGGTAAATGGGCAGCCATCTGGTCTCCGTCGAAGTCGGCGTTGTATGCGGTACATACCAATGGGTGAAGCTTAATTGCTTTACCTTCTACCAGGATTGGCTCAAATGCCTGAATACCGAGTCTGTGCAGTGTAGGAGCACGGTTCAGCATAACCGGATGCTCTTTGATGACGTCTTCTAAGACATCCCAGACTTCCGGCTGTAATCTTTCAACCATCTTCTTTGCACTCTTAATATTGTGTGCAGTTCCGTTTGCAACCAGCTCTTTCATAACAAACGGTTTAAACAGCTCGATTGCCATTTCTTTTGGCAGACCACACTGATAAATCTTAAGTTCCGGTCCTACGACGATAACGGAACGTCCAGAGTAGTCTACACGTTTTCCAAGAAGGTTCTGACGGAAACGTCCAGATTTACCTTTCAGCATATCGGACAGAGATTTCAGAGCACGGTTACCAGGTCCGGTTACCGGTCTTCCTCTTCTACCGTTGTCAATCAGGGCATCTACTGCTTCCTGCAGCATTCTCTTCTCGTTACGAACGATGATATCAGGTGCACCTAACTCTAACAATCTTCTCAGACGGTTGTTTCTATTGATAATTCTACGATATAAATCATTTAAATCAGATGTTGCAAAACGTCCACCATCCAGCTGTACCATAGGACGTAAATCTGGTGGGATAACCGGGATAACGGTCATAATCATCCACTCCGGTTTGTTTCCGGATTCACGGAAGGATTCTACCACTTCCAGTCTCTTGATGATTCTTGCACGTTTCTGGCCGGTAGCATCTTTTAATTCTGCTTTCAGCTCTGCTGCGTCTTTTTCCAGGTCAATTGCCTGTAATAACTCAAGAATGGCTTCTGCACCCATTCCAACACGGAAAGAGCTGCCATATTTTTCCCTTGCATCCTGATATTCCTGCTCGGATAATACCTGCTTTACAGATAAATCTGTAGAACCTGCATCCAGTACGATATAGGAAGCAAAGTACAGAACCTTCTCCAATGTTCTTGGAGAAAGATCTAAGATTAATCCCATACGGGATGGAATTCCTTTGAAGTACCAGATATGGGATACCGGAGCTGCAAGCTCGATATGTCCCATACGCTCCCTACGAACGCTGGCTTTGGTAATTTCAACACCACAGCGGTCGCAGACAACACCTTTATAACGAATCTTTTTGTACTTACCACAATGACATTCCCAGTCTTTGCTCGGTCCAAAAATCTTCTCACAGAATAATCCGTCTTTTTCCGGTTTCAAAGTTCTATAGTTAATGGTCTCAGGTTTCTTAACTTCTCCTCTGGACCACTCTCTGATTTTCTCAGGTGATGCCAGACCAATCTGAATTGCATCAAACTGTATCGGCTGGTAAGTTTCCTGTTTTACTGTTCCTGGCATTAATGACACTCCCTTCCTATTTATTCTTCGTCAAGAACTTCATCGGCAGCATCGTCAAAATCGAAGCCTGCGTCATCATCCTCTTCCTCTTCTTCTACGTTGTTGAGTTCTCCACTCTCAGAATCAAATTCCTGTTTGGTGAAGCCCATCTTTCCGAAGGACTCGCTGTCTTCAAACGCGAAATCTTTATCGCCTGAGATAATGGAATTCAAATCTGTGTTACCATATTCGCTGGTCTCCATCAGTTCAACTTCGTTACGGTCTTCGTCTAATACTCTGACATCAAGACCAAGGGACTGAAGTTCTTTGAGAAGTACCTTGAAGGATTCTGGGATTCCCGGTTCAGGGATATTGTCACCCTTAATGATTGCTTCGTATGTCTTCACACGGCCAACCACGTCGTCGGACTTCACAGTCAGAATCTCCTGTAATGTGTAAGATGCACCATAAGCTTCCAGTGCCCAAACCTCCATCTCTCCGAAACGCTGTCCACCAAACTGAGCTTTACCACCCAGAGGCTGCTGTGTTACTAAGGAGTAAGGACCGGTAGAACGTGCATGAATCTTATCATCTACCAGATGATGCAGTTTCAGGTAATGCATGTGGCCAATGGTAACCGGTGAGTCAAATTCTTCTCCGGTACGTCCGTCACGAAGCTGAACCTTTCCGTCACGGGAAATCGGAACGCCCTTCCATAATTCTCTGTGGTCTCTGTTATCGGAAAGATACTGCATTACATCTTCACGCAATGTATCTTTATATTTTGCTTCAAATTCTTCCCAGGTGGAGTTGACATAATCATTTGCCAGTTCCAGGGTATCCTGAATATCAATCTCCCGTGCGCCATCAAATACAGGAGTCTCAATGTTAAATCCAAGTGCTTTCGCTGCAAGACTTAAGTGAATCTCCAGGACCTGACCGATATTCATACGGGAAGGTACACCCAATGGGTTCAATACAATATCCAGCGGACGGCCGTTCGGCAGGAATGGCATATCTTCTACCGGAAGTACACGGGAAACGACACCCTTGTTACCATGACGTCCAGCCATCTTATCTCCAACGGAGATTTTTCTCTTCTGTGCAATGTAAATACGAACTGCCTGATTTACACCAGGGGATAATTCGTCACCATTTTCTCTTGTAAATACTTTCGCCTCTACAATGATACCATATTCACCATGTGGTACTTTCAAGGAAGTATCTCTTACTTCTCTTGCTTTCTCACCGAAGATGGCACGTAACAGTCTCTCTTCTGCGGTAAGCTCTGTCTCTCCCTTTGGAGTAACCTTACCTACCAGAATATCACCGGCACGAACTTCTGCACCGATACGTATGATTCCTCTTTCGTCAAGGTCTTTCAATGCATCATCGCCGACACCTGGAACGTCTCTTGTAATTTCTTCCGGTCCTAATTTGGTATCACGGGCTTCTGCTTCGTACTCTTCAATATGAACAGATGTATAAACATCATCCTGTACTAATCTTTCACTCAGAAGAACAGCGTCCTCGTAGTTGTAACCTTCCCATGTCATGAATCCGATTAACGGGTTCTTTCCAAGAGCAAGCTCACCATTAGCAGTAGATGGTCCGTCAGCAATTACTTCGCCAGCTTCTACATGATCACCTTTGAACACGATTGGTCTCTGGTTGTAGCAGTTGGACTGGTTGCTTCGTGAGAACTTGGTCAGTTTGTATACATCTCTTGTTCCATCATCATTCTTCACGGTAATCTGGTTTGACTCAGATTTCTCAATAGTACCGGATTTCTTTGCAACTACACATACACCGGAGTCTACTGCAGTCTTGGTTTCCATACCGGTTCCTACTACAGGAGCTTCTGTGGTAAGAAGAGGTACTGCCTGACGCTGCATGTTGGATCCCATCAGCGCACGGTTCGCATCATCGTTCTGTAAGAACGGAATCAATGCGGTAGCAACGGAAAATACCATCTTAGGAGATACGTCCATATAATCAAACATCTGCTTGTCATATTCCTGTGTCTCGTCTAAGTAACGACCGGAAACGGAATTTCTTACGAAATGTCCTTCTTCATCCAGCTTTTCATTCGCCTGTGCTACATGGTAATTATCCTCTTCATCTGCGGTCATGTATACAACATCTTCTGTAACACGCGGATTCTTAGGATCTGTTTTATCAATCTTACGATATGGTGCCTCAATGAAACCATATTCGTTAATTCTTGCATAACATGCCAGTGAGTTGATAAGTCCGATGTTCGGTCCTTCAGGAGTCTCAATAGGGCACATTCTTCCGTAATGGGAGTAGTGTACGTCTCGAACCTCGAATCCGGCACGGTCTCTGGATAAACCACCTGGTCCTAATGCGGATAAACGTCTCTTATGTGTCAGCTCACCCAGCGGGTTGTTCTGATCCATGAACTGTGACAGCTGGGAAGATCCGAAGAACTCTTTCACTGCTGCGGTTACCGGTTTGATATTAATCAGGCTCTGTGGAGAAATCCCTTCCTGATCCTGGGTGGTCATACGCTCACGAACCACACGTTCCATTCTGGAAAGTCCGATTCTGTACTGGTTCTGTAATAACTCACCTACGGCGCGGATACGACGGTTGCCTAAGTGGTCAATATCGTCATCATTTCCAATGCCCCACTCCAAGTGCATATTGTAGTTAATGGATGCGAAAATATCTTCCTTGGTGATATGCTTCGGAACCAGTTCAGATACGTTTTTACGAATTGCTTCCTTGATATCTTCCAAGGATTCATTTTCATCCAGAATCTTCTTTAATGCCGGATAATATACCAGCTCAGTAATACCAACTTCCTTCGGTACTACGTCTACATAGGTAGTGAGGTCTACCATCATATTGGAAAGAACTTTTTCATTTCTTTCTTCTGTAGCAATATATACTGCCGGAACAGCTGCGTTCTGAATCTCTTCTGCAAGCTCTCTGGTCAGCTCTGTTCCTTTTTCAATTACCTCTCCGGTAGTCTCAAGAACAACATCTTCAGCCAGCACTTTTCCGCGTAAACGGTTCTTAAATGCCAGCTTCTTGTTAAATTTATAACGACCTACTTTTGCCAGGTCATAACGTCTTGGGTCGAAGAACATTGCGGTAATCAGGCTCTCTGCACTGTCAACAGAAAGAGGCTCGCCCGGACGAATCTTCTTATATAATTCCAGAAGACCTTCCTCGTAGCTTGTAGCAACGTCTTTTCCAAAAGATGCTAAAATCTTTGGCTCTTCGCCAAATAAATCTATAATTTCCTGGTTGGTTCCCAGTCCTAATGCACGCAGTAATACTGTGATTGGCACTTTTCTGGTACGGTCAACACGTACATAGAAAATATCATTAGAGTCTGTTTCATACTCTAACCATGCTCCTCGGTTCGGGATTACGGTACAGGAATAGAGTTCCTTACCTACTTTATCATGCGCAATGCCATAGTAAATACCAGGGGAACGAACCAACTGGCTTACGATAACACGCTCTGCTCCATTGATAACGAAGGTTCCGGTCTCTGTCATGAGAGGTAAATCGCCCATAAAAATCTCATGTTCATTAATTTCATCTGTTTCTTTGTTATACAGTCTGACTTTTACCTTCAAAGGAGCTGCATAAGTTGCGTCTCTCTGTTTACACTCCGGAATTGTATACTTCACATCATCCTCACATAATGTGAAATCCACAAATTCCAAGCTAAGATGTCCGCTATAATCCTCAATCGGAGAGATATCTGCAAACACTTCTTTCAGGCCCTCGTCTAAGAACCACTGATAAGAATCCTTCTGGACCTCAATCAGGTTTGGCATTTCCAATACCTCTTTTTGTCTTGAGTAACTCATACGTATGCCTTTTCCAGCCTTCACCGGACGTATTCTGTTTTTCTCCATTGACGTTTCACCTCTCGTTTTTTATTCTCAATCCACTAAATTTCAGCAAATTATATTCTTCGGGCTTCATTTCCTAAAAAAGGATATAGTAAAGCCACCTCACCACAATAGTGCAACGTATATGATACCACAAGTAGTTTTCTAAAGTCAAGCATTATTTTCGCACAATATGCATATATTTTTCAATATTGGGGAATAATTTTCATCCTCGCAGTGATGCAGCCTGCCATCTGCGTTTTTTATAGCTGCCTAACATCAGAAAAAGCAGCCATGAAATGCTTTTTTCTTTGCATCCCATAGCTGCTTTTTTCTTTACCCTTTTTTCTTTATTTTTCTATTCTATTACATATTTCATTATCTATTTTATTGCTTCCGGTTTTATTTTAAGTCCACATCCAGTTCTGCAATACTTTCACCTGCACCATTTTTGTTGGTTACGGATATATGGATTGTACTCTCTCCATTATAAAGCAGCATAATCCGTTCACTCTGGCTTCCATCCTCATTTGGGGTAAACCGGCCGCCTAACCACCACATTGCATTACCTGCTTCGTCGGTAATAAATATATCCGGGTCATTATATGGGTCATTGTACGGTGCGCCGGTAATATCCGGGAGCTGCATGTCAACGATCAAGACGGCACCGGTTTTGATCACCTGACTTACTGCAACACCATTATCTTCTTTATTTACTGCGATGGTCTCATTCTTGGAAGTATCCACATGCACCGGGAAGGAGAGCTGCCAGTCTCCGCTTACTTTTGTGGTGGTCTGATATTCTCCATTTTCATCCCATGCATCGGAAAGATAGCCTTCCAAGGTGTCTATGCTCCAGGTTACGGTAAAATCTTTCAAGTCCGAAATATCAATCGGATTATCATTTTCATCAGTCAATGTTGATAAATCAATTTGTTCCATCTTCACATAGCTTCCGTCCTCTGCTTTTTCAAAAGGCTTCCCGATTGCCGACTGAATCAGGGTTTCATTGATAGAAACATTTTCCATCACCTTATCACGCTGCGGTCCCATAATCCAGTCTGATTCATTCAGTTTTTCATTGTCTGTGCTAAGGGTGGTTGTGTAGTAAAGCAGGTAACCATCGCAATACACATCCGAAACGCTTATCTTTACTCCACTCCGGTCTGTTTCCAGCACACACTGATCATCCGAAACCAATTCCGTGGACTCTTTTCCAATGGTAGAATAGATATCCGAAAGTTCCTTTTCATCTTTATCTCCCTGTGTTGCGCCAATCAGTTTTCCGATTGTGTTGCTGTAGATGCTGTCTGCCAGTGCAGAATTAGAAAATCCCGCCACTCCCACTGCGACTGCGCAGGCTGCCACCATTCCTGCC
>UMKQ01070638.1_pt1 | contig 25321 bp, 23 predicted proteins | sample 1966371 | NCBI WGS metagenome assembly UMKQ01 (sample SAMEA4836180, study PRJEB28245) | human gut metagenome | biome: gut microbiome; material: fecal sample | place: Denmark | collected 2008
AAGGTAACTGTAATTGTCTTTTGGAAAATCTTGGAATTACAGGTTAAGGGGTTTGCTGGAGGCGGAAGTATGGAACGTAAGTGGAATGTATGACATAACTGTAAGACAAAGTGTTATAAAAAAGTGTGCAAATCAGGTACAAATGCTTAAAGAATAAGTGTTTTTGTAGTCTTTTTATAACATCCCTTCGGGTTATGTACCATACTCCGTATCACTTCTGTCTCTGACCAACCCCGGTTAAATGAAGTGAAAGGATTACTGTAGACGAACCGGATGAAAGCTCAAAATAAGATCAGAGAGAAAACAGCTGGCTTTATCCGATTATACAGATAAAATACTATCGGATACATGTTTTTTATTTAATAATATTAGTAAGTATCATATATAATGTATAGTTTTGTATATGACAAAATAAGTAATTATGTTTTATGCTGTATCTTGATATATACCTGATTGTTTGTTTTTATATCATGTAGATTATTTGATATGTTGGTACATTATAGTGTAATATACATTAGTGCTTATGTTAGAAACGGGTTGAATGGCGATTCAACTAATATTATTGAAGCAAAATCCAAATGGCGTTGTTCGTGAGAATGGTGCCATTTATATGTTTATCTATTATAATATTGTTGATATGTTTAATTATGCCGATACATTATGCCTTGTGGAAAATCATAATGTATGACCTTGTTTTAATGATTTGAAAAAATATTTTAAACAAGGTCTGACAAGTGTTTTTATAGCATTACAGATGCTGTATTTTTGGAAATAGTATGTTTGATTACACAAGTACATTATGGTCTGAGAAGATAGTGATGTACATTTTAAATGAATGTTCATTGCTATACCTCATATATTATTGGAAGGTTTATAATTAATCTTAATTTGTAAGTACATTGTGGTTTGTGAAAATAGTAATGTACGCCTTTATTTCAGCTGGTTTGAAAAGCGTTTCAAGTTACATGATAAAATATTTGGTATGATTCCTGGTAACATTTTTATTATTGAAACATGTAGAATCCATTTTACATTATGTCCTATGAAGATAGTCATGCAAGTTTTGTGTTTTAAATCAATAAAACAGGTTTTATTTATACACTTGTATTTGTTGTATATTGTGGTTTGTGAAAATAGCAGTATGTTCTTTGTTTTTTCAATGGAAGCTGGTACTTGCTGCCATACTTCCTGTTGTTTCATTAGAATCAGATTTAAAGTTATATGCACTATTGTTTGTGATAAATGGTAGTGCATTTTTATGACTGATGAAATAAGATGATTGTCGGTCGGAGTAGTTGTTTGGATGATAATGCTCTGTTTATTATTGACCATGGACGAAAATGAATAGATATAATTCTGATATTCAATTAAAACCTCTTACTGTCCAAAAAATCCGAGGTCTTATATATAGGTATAGTAGAAAAAGGTAATTCTACTTGTTCTCTTTGGGATTCAGGGGATTATCGGTTTGAGGGGTTAGTCGGAGACAAGGGTATGAAACGTAAGTGGAATGTAATGCATAACTGAAAGACAAAGTGGAATAAAAAAGTGTGCAAATCATGTACAAAAGCTTAAAGAATAAGCATTTATGTAGATAGATTATTCCATCCTTACGGTTATGTACCATACTCATACTTCGTCTGTACTTCCGTCTTCGACTTAACCCGAATCAAATTTGTTATGAAGAGTAAGAGAATGTGGAAGAGTTGCGATACTGTTCATTTACCAGTCATCACATTAATATTCCAGCCGTTGATTTATATTTGTTGATGTTCAAGTCTTTTTTGTTGGTTGTAGCAGCCAGGAATTGGTTTGTAACTTTCTTCTTCCCAGTTATAGTCCAGATAGATTTGATATTTTATTGTTCTGTTATCTTCTCCTTCCCCCACCTCAAGAAAAAGAAGAGCGGTAATGTCAGGGAAATGGGTCGGAAATAATGTTTTTATATAGCTTTTTCAATTTTATCTATTCAAAAATTAATCAAAACATAGGTCTTGTAATTTCTCCGTCCCGCTTCCGCTCCTTTTCCTCTTGAGGGTGGAAAGAAGAAATAATTTACCGAATGAATAATAACTGATGCCTTATCGTTAAATCCGAACTATAATTTTGTAATATTCTTATATCGACTTGTCTGCTGCCTAAAACAATGGAACGATAATCTAAAAAATATCTTGAAATATTGATACTGTAAATCTTATCGTTATCTGATTGGAACTACAATTCAGACAATATTTCACTATATTATAAAATTGAAATTATTTAATCATTCCATGGGTGTAAAAGAAAGATCATCAATACCACCTTTGATGTTATTATCCAGTCTTAGTCCTTAGCTTTCAGTATAAATTATCCTCAGAACAATAATTTCTGAGTTTTGTTACTTCCAAACAAGCTAAAAACCTTATTTTTGAAGAAATAATACTCATAACAAGAGCGTAATATTGAACAAAAAACGTATATTTGCATTGTTCAGCTGGAGAAATGGCTGAACTTTACATGGAAAGCGTTTTGCTTTTGTCCTGCAACTGAAATCGCCAATTTCAAAAACAGAAGGATAAAAGACAATATTACGCTCATTTCTGTTTGTATATGTTCTTGGTACAGCCCATGTTGTATCAATAAAACATATCATACGGCGTGGGAGTATTGTTTCTTCATATTCATTTCTGTATGGCGTTTGGCGATGCCTGGTTGCGATGAATGGCAGACAAGTCCTCACGCCTTTCTTGTATACTTAAATCTAATGCTGACTTCGGAGGGCTTATAGGTTGATACCATTTTGTTTGGAGCTAAGACAGATTTTGTCTTATTCACCTTGCAATTTTGTAGGAAGAAAAACAAAAGGGAGTATGGGAAAACTTGAAAAATGCCTTTATATAGTAGAACTTCTTTCACGTGGCAAACCGATGTCGCTAAAAGAGATAAATCATCATTGGGAATATTCGTCTCTGTATGATGGCGAAATCATACCTAAGACATTCGGACGTTACAAGGAGTATATATCCAGTGTCTTTGCTATCGACATTGAGTATGATATGCAGGTCAAGAAGTACTACATTACGAACTTCGACTATATCAAAAACAATTCTCTCTATAAATATCTGCTGTCTGCCTTTCACATTCAAGGGCTTACAGAACTGGCCATGAAGCATCGTGAACAGTTGATATTGGAAGAAGCACCGAGCGGAGTGGAGCATCTGCATACCATCCTCGAAGCTGTAGACAGAAAAGTGGTTATAACATTCGACTACTACTCTTTCAATCGAAAAACAATTACACATCATGAAAGTATTCCATGTTTCCTAAAGACATGGGAGCAACGCTGGTACTTAGTAGCAGAACCTCTAAGTCGCAAAAATCCCACAGTTTATGCCTTAGAACGTATCAGTAATCTGTGTTTGACAGAACAACAGGTGGTACCGTTCTCCCACATCACCCCGCAAACTTACTTTGAGGGTTGCTATGGTGTGAATCATGAAGACTGCAAGCCGGAACTGATTACTATTAAGGTATATGGCAGCCAGGTTGATTATATCAGAGCACGACCTATACATTCATCGCAAACAGAGATAGAGCAAGGTGACGGTTGGAGTGTTTTCAGCTACTGGTTGAAGCCGAGTTATAATTTCTATCAAGCATTGCTTTGGCATAGGGAAAAGGTGGAGGTGATTGCACCGATGGAAGTTAGAGAGAAAATAAAAAGAATAATTTATCAAATGTTCAACTTTTATATTTAAAAATTATGGTAGATAAGGATCTTATTTTTTTAGAAATGTGTAATAATGAGCAATTACAATTACTTGCTGATTTTATTGTCTATGATACTGATGGAAAGACAAGGCACACGGAAAATTTATCTAATACTCAAAATTACAAGATTAATTATCCGGGTAATATGAAAGCTTTGATTCCTGATGTCGTGAATGAGTTACAATTATTCGGAGGAAATACTTTTAAGAATATAGCAAGAGGACATGGTGTTCTATATAAAGAGATATTGGAAACTGTAAGTAATAAGTTAGGTGTTAATTTTAACAAAAGTATTTCTACGGAATTACTAGAACATTATCTTTTACAGAAATTTCTTATCATGTCTATTGATAAGATGACAGAAGAAGATGTACATCATTTGGGTGAGAAGCTAACAAAAGAAGCATTGAAGTCTCAAATAGGACTTCTTAAAGCTGGGTCTCCGTTATTTATAAAACTAACAACCATGCTGGTAGTCAGAATGGCAGCAATGGCAGGTCTCAAACAGGTTGCTGGTTTGGCTGCTAAATTTGCTGGAGGCAGATTGTTTGCTGTATTGGCAGGTCCTATAGGTTGGGTTATTTCTGGAATTTGGGCAGCTTATGATATAGCAGGACCCGCTTACCGAGTAATTATACCTTGCACGATAACTATTGCTTATTTACGTTCTATTTATGATAAAACGGAAGACGAATTAAATGAAATCTTAAAATGAAACATTTTTGTATTAAATGTGGAGTGGAATTAAAAGAAGAGCAATTGCTTTGCCCCCAGTGCGGGCATTGCTCTTTTTTTGATTTAGCTAATGATTCTGCAAAGAATGTTAGCGGTATATTGAATGCGGTAGAAATAGAAGCCAACACTCAGTGGGTAAAGTATAAATGTGGGAAGAATGCTTCAACGGGACACGGCTTTGCCGCGGAAGATGCAAATGCTTTGAATGAGTGGCTATGTGGCTATGATGTTGAGCAAGTTGGACGAAATAATGCCAACACAGGTCCTGATAGAATAACAAACGGTCAGGAAATACAGACCAAATATTGTAAGACTGCAAATGATAGTGTACAGGCAGGATTTGGAGCTGATGGAATGTACGCATATAAAGGTCAATTATTAGAAGTTCCTAATGACCAATATGAAGAGGCTGTACATATAATGGAAGAAAAAATTCTACAAGGAAAGGTTGAAGGAATTACAGATCCAAAGGATGCAACAAAAATAATAAAGAAAGGAGATGTTACATATCAACAAGCTAAAAATATAGCCAGAGCTGGTAATATTGATTCTTTAATTTTTGATGCAAAAACGCAAACAGTAACTGCTATATCTGCCTTTGGCATTTCATTCGCTATAAATTTAGGTATGATGTGCCTGTTTCGAGATAAAGGTAATCTGAATATAAAAGAAGCAATGCAACTGGCTTTTTTATCGGGATTACAAAATGGGACTATAGCCATGACTTCTGGGATACTTACTTCACAAGTATTGAAAACTCAATTTGGAAGAAATCTTGCTGCTTATGTGCAGTGGGGAGCAAAGTCTGGCATAGATTCAGCATATAAAGTAAAAATAGGGAAAGAACTGATACATAAATTATCTAAGTCTTTATGGAATAAAGGAATATATGGTGGTGCTTCTAAGCAAGTAGCTACAAAATTTATCAGAACGAATGTTATAGCTAATTTGGGAGTTTTTGTGATAACTACTATTCCTGATACTTTTTTTGTAATACGAGGAGAAATCTCCAAACCTCAGTTGATTAAAAATTTGGTTGTTAATGGAACAAGCCTTGTAGGTGGTACACTTGGAGCTTGGCTGGGTGCTTGTTTAGGACCTTATGGCATGATTGGCGGAGGTTTGGCTGGTGGTGTTATATTTGGTTGGGCTTCAAAGAAAATAGCTGATAGCATAAGTAAAGATGATTCTGAGAAGATGTATGAATTAATAAAAGTAGCTTTATTACGTCTAAGCCACGATTATATGATTCAGTCAGAAGATGAGTTTCAAAAATGTATAGAAGTTATTCATAAGGAAAAAGTACTTGATACGACCTTTATAAGAGCTATGTATAGCATTGGTTGTGATGATGATAACGATTTCTTAAGAGTGCAGATAGCCTATGAAAAATTAGCATATTATTTTTATGCAGTTATTAGACAAAGAAAAACTATATGTCTCAAAAACAACCAAGAGAAGGTTCTTGATGCAATCAACGAGTTAGGTGCAGAAATTAAATCTGATAATAACAGTAAAAAAGAAGAAATAGAAGTGTGAATCATATTTATTGAAGATTTAAAATGAAAGATTAGGATTTTTATTATGAATAAGCATTAATTCTCAGACACCTTTTATCTTCCCTCCTGTCTTTCTTTGTAATACGATGCAATAAAATCGTAGTATTATGAAGAAAGTTGGAGAGGGAAGCTATAAGGGGAATATTACATAATTCCTGCCGAAAAAAGAGAGGCTAATTCTAAAGGATGAAAACGACTTTAAATACATAAAACGATGGAAACCGATAAACTTGTAGAGAAATTACTGAACGAAGGATTAGAATTACTATCCAGCGAAAAGAAACAGAAGCAGAAAAAAGGTTTTTATTCATTACGAGCAGCTCGTGGCTTAGGTAGCATGGCTGCCGTTTATTATGAGGGAGTATGCTATAAAAACGGAATTGGAATATATCAAAGCGATGAAGAGGCTTTTGAACGTTTTAACCAAGCTGCTAATACTGTGCCTGAAGCTATGTATGAACTTGGTCTATGTTATATTAATGGAATTGGCACCAAGCAAGATTTAGACAAAGGTTTTGCGTGCTTCAGTAATGCTGCACAGAGTGGACTTCCTGAAGCCCAGTATGAATTAGGTGTTTGCTACCGATGTGGAGAAGGTACAAAACAAAACGTAAAGGAAGCACTGTACTGGTATGAAAAAGCTGCCAGTCAAGGTTGTTTGGAAGCTTATCATAATATAGGTATCATCTATCAAAATGGCCTTGAAGATATGCCTATAGATTATAGCAAAGCTTTTGATTGTTTCATAAAGGCAGCAGACGAGGAAAATCCTGACACATTCTTCTGCGTAGGCAATTGTTATCTGAATGGATTGGGGGTTGATAAAAACGAGAAGGCGGCAGCCGACTGGTTCAAGAAGGCCGCAGAAATGGGAGAACCTGATGCTATGTTCCATTTGGCTTGGATGTATCAGGAAGGAGTAGGTGTTGAAAAAAACGATGAACTATCGGCTGATTATCTTGATAAAGCAGCAGAATCCGGATGGGAACCTGCAATTAAAATTATAAACGGAGAAGATTAACCGTAAAATTCTATTTTTATAAAACGCTTCAGACACCTTTTGTCCCACCTCTGTTTTCCTTTGCAATATGAACCGATTAAAACAATAGTATTGTATGGATTATAAAACGTTTAGTTCCCTTAGTGAAGATGAGCTATGGGAAAAATTGATGGATGGTGGAATCAAGATAATGATGACTGCACAAGAGGCATTAGATTTTGGGATAACTGATAATAGTCCCCTTCATGAAGAAGTATATTCTTTTGATATTAAAAGTATAGAAGAAATATCAGAAGAAGAGATTGAAAGAGCTGTTATGGATTTAGAGAAGTCTGGGATTCCATTCCAAATGCAAAACCCAAGGAAGACATAAATATTTGATGTTATATCATATCACAGTTTGAATAGTCTTTTTCATATATTAAAAATATGCTCGGACACCTTTTGTCCCGTTCCCTGTTTTCCTTTGCAGTACGAAACAATTAAAATGGTAGTATTATGAAAGAAGACAGGGATTTGTTGTTTTTACAACAGGCAAAGAACGAGGACTTGAAAACATTGGTAGATATTCTGACACATGATACAGACGGTGAAGTCAGGATAGCGGAACAGTTAACCAATACGAATGCTTACCTCTATTGTTATCCTCATCGGCTGAATATGATGTGGAAGGAAATAGCCGGAGAATTGCAACGTTTCGGAGGAAATACCATAGCAAATTTGTGCCGTAAAGAAGGAGTGCAATACAGAGAAATTTTGCAGGATGTTTGTAGAAAGTTGGAAGTTTATTTCTGTGGCTATGAAAGCACGGAAGAGATTGAACAACATCTTTTGGAAAAGGTCTGTATGGATCACGTGGAAAGTATGTCGGAAGAGGAGCTACAAAAAATGATGCAAGAGCTGAATATTCCGACTAAGAATCCCCGTAAGTACATGATTGTAGCAGCATTGCAAATGACCATCCGTCGTGGCGGGGTATTGTTTACGCGAATAGTTGCTTACATTACTCGCATGGTTTCACGTATGTTGATAGGGCGTGGTACTTTGCTGATAGGAAGCAATGTTCTCAGTAAAACTTTGGGAACATTGGCAGGCCCGTTGGGTTGGGTAATAACTGCCGGATGGACTGTTTACGATTTATCGTCACCGGCTTATCGGGTTACTATACCGGGGGTTATCCAAGTGGCATGTATGCGTATGCAACAAACAAATAGAGTGGTATAAATATGGGAGGAGAAACAATGAGAGCAACTGACATTATGCATCCCGAAGATGCAAAAGCCATACAGATAATAAAAGGAGTACCGGGCTATGAGCAACTGATTCGTATGTTTATGAAGTTAGGATATGAAGCACAATACAGAGGAGAAAACATGGCCAACCACATCAGAGTGACAACAGAAAGTTTTCCTGAGATTTATCGTTTGTTCAAAACAGTAGTAGCGAAAGTAGGGATTCAAGAACCGGAACTTTATATATACAATGATCCTGAGATGAATGCCTATACATACGGCGAGACAAATACTTTTATTGCACTTTCCAGTGGAGCGGTAGAAAAAATGAATGGGGAGGAGTTGATGGGAATTATCTCACATGAGTGCGGACATATTCTTTGCAGACACACTTTGTATAGTACCATGTTCAAGACACTTACGGAAATGGGAAGCGTTTTTGGAGTGATTCACCGCACACTGTTTGCCCCCCTCTATCTGGCTTTGCAATATTGGAACCGTAAATCCGAATTGTCTGCCGACCGTTGTGCTGCTGTGGTAGTAGATGAAGAAGTTTATCAATCGGCATTGGTGAAATTGGCTTCAGGGCTGAAAGATGTTACGGGCAAGGCACGTCGGTTGGTAGAACAAGGCAAGCAGTACGAATCCTTTAAAAGTTCTTCGCTGTGGTACAGGATACAGCAGGAATATCGTTGTATGTTCTATTCTCATCCCCAGCTCTGCACACGGGCGTTGGAACTGGATAGATGGAAGGACTCATACAGCTATCGGGTCTTGAGATATACAGTCTGATTGTTGAACACTATAAAATAAGAAACTTATGAACCGTGCAGTATCTACTTGGAAGAAACTATTTTTTAAGAGCAATATCAGCAGAATCCGTAAGACAATCATGGATTATCTGAAAGCAGAAGGTACCAAAGTCGAATTGGAAAACGGATTGATGGTTGTGGAACTGGATGAGTGTTATTATTGTATCGACTTTGACTTGGACGATGAATATCCTAAATGTGAAATAGGATTCAGGATAAAAAATGAGGACTATGAAGCATTGGAACTTTCCCAAAAGACTTTCATTGCAGACAAGGTGAATACAGATGAAGACCGCCATTCAGTTGTAAAGGCTTTCTCCGAAGAAATAATTATAGATACACATTTTTATTTTAACAGCAAAAGTATGCTGTTGTCTCTGTTCCACGACTATTTTGTGGATATGAAAGATACGGTGGATGAAACAATGGATTGGTTAGCGGATGCCATAAAAGAAAATAAGAACCAACGGCATCCTATTGGTTTTAAGACTCCAACCTCATCCAATAAGAAAAACAGCGAAGAACAACCTGCCGCCCAAAGCAAAAGTAATGTAAAGTGAAACACTATGATATCTAATTATGAAAGTTGATAAAGATGATTTATTTCTTGGGGCTATTGGAATTGGAATAATCCTATGCAGTCCATTTATTCTTTCTTTCTATGCCGGTAAATGGATTTACGGACACACGCCTTGGGAACTAAAGAAGAAAAAAGAACTGGATAAAGAAATACATCTGCTGGAAGAAAAGTTAGGCTTATATGGAAGGAATAACAAGGTACTACATTATGATCCCCTTTATTTTAGGAATAACTTGGGGGATAGGAAAGATTATTGTAAAGACTTAAAAAAGAAATTGGAAAAGGGATATGTTTCTCCCCCAATTATTATAGCAATAACTTACGCCCCTCCAATACACTCTTTTATACCATCAAATACAATCTATGATGTTGTGCTTTTGGTTCATAAAGATTATTACTACATACCTAAAGAATCTGAACGTGCAGATACTTACTTTGGGCAGGGCAAATCGAATGTACATAAAAAAGGTCAATTGCCTAAACCGCAACATAGATATATCCATGCACAGACAAGGGCTGAGTGTGGTCATTACGAAAATTATTATATAGTGGAAGTTCCCGGGGGGTATGAATATAATGAAATTCAATCTTCAAGAGTTATAAGGGAATTTATTGAGAACTTTAAGAATAAATATAAGAAAGAATAAAAACACAATAAAATGAGAGCTTTTATACAATGTGATTCTACAGGACACCCATGTAATACAAATGCGTTTGTAGCATTTGATGGCTTACGGGCTATGGGATATGAATGTGTCTTCTTTCAAAAATATGAGGAACTGATAGAATTTAATCATAGTAAAGAAGAACTCATTGTCAGTGGAATTGGCATGATTAAACGGAGATTGCAAGATTTTGGAATTAATTGCACTGCAATAAACTATCCGAAGGAATTAGAAAAATATCTCGGAAGAAGAATATGGAAGTCCACCATTAATGAAATAGCGAATACTCCTCCATCATGGCCAGTTTTCGTCAAATCAGTTGAAGGGAAACGACTGCCGGGAAGAGTGATTAACAGCATTCACGATTTAGTAGGTTGCGGATGCTGTGATGATAATTACGAGGTGTTATGCAGTGAACCTGTTGATTTTATTGCGGAATGGAGAGTGTTTGTCAGGTATGGAAAAATACTTGATGTCCGACCTTATAAAGGTGACTGGAAAATACATTATGACCCAAGTGTGATTGGGAATGCAATTAAAGACTATGTGAGTGTATCCAATGCGTATGGCATTGATTTCGGAGTTACTTCAAATGGTGAGACACTATTGGTTGAAGTTAACGAAGGGTATGCCCTTGGATGCTATGGCTTATTTCCACATCTTTATGCCAAACTTCTAATCACCCGTTGGGCAGAGTTGACAAATACATTGGATGAATATTGGTATATTTAATAGTCCGAGATAATTTAATCTATAACAAAAATGATACTTATGTTACGGGATTTAATAAAAAAGGCAGAACAAGGGGATATAGAGGTCCAATATGAATTGGGACGTTTGTATCGTTCAGAACGACTTTATAGATACGCTTTCCATTGGCTACTGGAAGCTGCCAAGCAAGGACATACCGCTTCGCAAAGTGCTGTGGGAGAGATGTTCCTTCTGTGCAGAAAGGAAACTTTTGGGCAGGATTATACTATCTCGCAAGATGTTTTGAACGAGATGGATAATCTGGCGAAGGAAACGGAACAAGATGATAAAACAGCTTTTTATCGGTTTTTTAAAATTGCAGAACAAGAAAAAATAAATTTAGAAGGACTGTTTGAGAACCATATTAGAAAAAGTTGGGGTGTAGAAGAACTGGAGAATATATTGGGAATTGGTGTAGCCCCGATTCCATTTGATATAAAAAATCGGGAGGATATTTTGAAAATTATCAGAAGAGTAAGAGTGGATGAGGATAAGCATGATCCTTACTATTGTCCTCGTTATAGTCCTTATGTAGATAGTTATTGGGATCCTGATCATTGGGATTTTAATGACAAGGAAAAAAGTGAAAAATACTATATCGAAGACCTGAAAAAGCAAATAAAGGAAGGTAGTTACAGTTGCCAAAGTTCGGGCGGTACGGATATCATACTTGCAATAAAGGAATTCATGGGTGGTCCGGCTTGTTGCTGTCCAATAAAATACTCGGGTAGATGTCAGGTGATAATGTTGGTAAACAAAAACATTTATGAGATTCCTCCGCATACAAGTGAATCTTCTCTAAATGCTAAGAAATATTTCAAGCAATTTTATGATGAAATAATTTTTGATGCAGAAAAAAGGCTACTTACACTTTCCAAATGTGGAAGATATGAAGACTATTTTGTCGTGGAGCTTCCCGGAGAGTTTGAATGCAGGAAAGTTAGTATGGAAAATGAGAAAATCAAACTATTTGTAGAAAATTTCAAGAAAAATTATAAAAAGGAAAATGCAAATCATTCTCTTTGTTAGTAACTTAAATAAAATTATATCATGTATAGAGGAAAAAATATTTTCAGATGTATCCAATGCGGTAAAATTTTTTTAGCACCCGATTTTGAATATGCTGCTACCACCTATTCTGTTCCACAACCCTGCAAACGTTGTGGAAGTATAAGGACGTTGCCTATTTGTCATATACTGTTCAAATCGATTTATAAAAAGATTTGGAAAGACATGGAAAAAATAAAGAATGAATAAAAGAATCATATACAAGTCGGCAACACATCTTAGCACAAAGCGTTTCAACAGTCAAAGACGAACTGATTCTATGGATATGCTAAATGTACTCGTATGTACAAAATAAACCAACTGTCTGTTATTTGCAACTATTGAAGAATAGTTCTATTTCTATAATAAATTACCGACCAATATTTTTAATTATTAATATAATGAGATGAAAACAAAAAAAATAAGGGAAATCATTTGTATGCTGAAACGGAAGTATGATTTTGTTGGTAATCCGCAACATGGTTTGATAAAAGTTATAAGGAATAAAAAATACGGTTTTGTGGACATCAATATGAAAATAGTTATTCCGTTGGAATATGACTGGAGCAGTTCATTCTGTAGGATTAAATTATATGGAAAGCAATATATTGGTGCTTATGTCAGTCGAGGAGGATATAAAACAATCATTGCAATGGATGGAACGACTATTATTCATCCGTTTGCTGACAAAGAACCCTATTTTATCATTAACGATAAATTATGGGTGAAGAAACCTGATGGTTATATATTAATGAACAGGAAAGGCTCTAACTTGCTAGAGACCACTTTCCAAAATATTATTAATGACAGAGTGCGTCAGCCTAGAAATGTTTATTTGGTACAAAAAAATGGGAGATACGGAGGTATTCATATTTCAAGGAATAATATGATAAGAGACATTCTTCCTTTTGATTTTCAAAGTGCTAATTTTTGGTACTGTCCTGGTTGCGGTATTTTTCTTGAATGTCAACAGAATGGAAAGAAAGGGTTATATAATATAAAAGGGAGAAATGTGATACCTTGTATATATGATAGTTTCACTTATGCCACCCCTTTTCGTAAGAGTTTTATATTGGCACATACAAGGGAAACCAATCAAGTGGACTTGTATGATGGGGTATCTTCTCAAGCGATTTATACTTCTTCTTGGAATATGTGGGTGGAATATGCGTTTACTTCTGGAAAGCAAATTTTTTATTCAGTTTATTCTTTGGAAAAAGAGTTATTGTTAGACGGTGATGGAAAAATACGATTTCAAGTTGATAGACGAAAAGGAACGTCTATTTTTTGTTATTTGATGATGCAACAAGAAGAAAATTTCCGTTATCGTTCTTTGAATGCAGTTTTACGTTTTTTTAAAGAAATTAAAAAAGGGAAGAAAGTCAGTAAGGCAGAAAAAGAAGAGGCTATAATATATGGGTATTTCTTTTTGGAACAGCAGCTCCACCAATATTCCGTTTATCATGATTTACCTTTTGTGCATTGTAAGTTCCATGACGCTATACAGGAAAATGAACGTTCTTGGGGAGTTTGCTTTCATAATGAAAAAGTAATTTCCTTGAATGTAGAATTGTTGCTGCATGGTTTTAGATTTATAAAACAAGTATTGTTGCATGAATTGGCACATTTGAAATATTCCAATCATTCCAAATATTTTTTTGCTTATCTCTCTTTCCTTTTAGGATCTGATGTTCATAAGGAAAGGAATTATTCTTGTGATTTTTCTTTTTTAATGCTTATGGATGCAAATCATATTGTTAAACAAAGAAAAAAAGATTTGTATGAAACTTATATAAAAAATAATTCATCTTATATTCATACGATTCAACCGGTATTATCCAAGTATTCTCCTTTTCTTTCTGTGACAGATGATGACACATTGGCTACTGTCGCAATGAAAGTCAAAAATATTGAAGAGGAAAAGTGAAAATTAGTAATAACCAATCACTAAAACAAGTAATAGTTATGTCAAAATTAACAGAAAATTTGTCAGATGCCATTCTCTCTCGATGGGATAAAAAGCGCATTAATGATAAAGGAGAAAAAATAGTCACCTCTTTATTAACCCGCTTTGCGTTGAACAAAGGTACTTATTTGTCTAATGAACTGGAATTTCAGCATCAAGATAAACGCATTCAATTCCGAGCCAACAAGAACGATACTGTTACATTGGGTTTATTACTTGACCATCTTTTTGATATTCAAGAAGATGATATTTCAGATTTGTATATCATCACCGAAAACCGGCGTGGAAAAACCGGAACTTCTATTACAGAAACGGATGCGGTTTGGAATTTAGATTTATGTAGCATAATGGTTGATAAAGAAAACAAATCCGAGTTCAATAATAGTGTAACCTTATCTGTATCGTATCATTCTACACAAGATAATGAAGATCAATCCATATATAATGAGAATAACTGTATAATAATATACTTGAAACAATCCGGTGGTGATGAAGAAACCATGTTTTTCCGTGCTTCAATCATGAAACCTGTTTCAGAAAATGAGAATGACATAAACTTTTCAAGAGCCTTGGCCATACCTGAAACTATCAGCTTTTTACTTGCTTATGATTATACTGATCCCCAAAAAAGAATAGCTAAGTTTGAGAAAAAACTGGATAAGGCGGTCAGGAAATATAAAAATGGTAAAGAACTGACAGACGATGAACAGTACATGATAGCCAAAGTAGTTCCAGAAGTCTTATGGAATTATTCATGGGGAAATGATGTGTTTCAACAGAAACGGTATTTGGATGCTATCGTATATCTGGAGAATGTTTATTATGAGCTGAAAGAAAGATTGCTAAGACTAGAAATGACGGAAGACGAGAAATGGATATTTTTTCAAACCTGTTATCTTATCGGATTCAGTTATATGGAGTTAAACTTACCGGAGAAAGCTTATTTTTATTTGGATATTATCTGGCCTTTGGAAATAACAACATATAATATTGAATATATAAATTGCTTAGCCAACAATAAAGATGTCAGAGCGATTAATATAATAGATGATGAATTGGAGCGACTGGAAGGACTGAGTGAGGATGAAATGCCAGAGGACTTTGAACTTTATCGTAACTTTCTAAATAGAAGACGGGCTTATGTTTTAATTGACATGGGCTTATTGGATGAAGCAGAAGAGGCATTCAAAAAACTACTAATGACGGATGATGGAAAGAAAGAGTATATTGAACAGGAGTTGGAATACATAAAAGAATTAAGGGAACAGCAATCTGAATAATTTAAAATTAAAATTTTAGATAACACACTAGGACATAAATCTTGATGCGTTATTTTTAACCATTTAATCACCATCTATAATGGAATAATTACTGGGTGATTCATTATGCGTTGATTTTGGCAAAAAGTCTATAACGTAGTATATGAGCATATGGGTGATTGTTGTTTCTGTTTTACGCTTTAATTTTCACTATTTTTGTGACATACAGAAAGTACTATGCCATTTTGGGATTATTTATTATGCAGATATTACAAACTAACTTGAGTAAATGAATTTTAGAGTAAATCTAAACAATAAAGAAAATGAGTGATGAAAAAGAATATATAACAGCCTTGATAATTAAAGCGAAAGCAGGGAATAGTAATGCCCAATACAGACTTGGCTATGCTTATTTGGTAGGAGAAGGTATAGGGCGGAATTATCAAGAAGCATTCAAATGGCTCACAAAAGCTGCTGCAAAAGGGAATATGGATGCTCAATACAATCTCGGAGTAATGTACTATGAAGGTAATGGTGTAAAACAAAATTATAAAGAAAGCCGCAAATGGTTTAATTTATCTAGAAAAAAAGGAGCAACAGCTGCGTATACTTACTTGGGAGAAATGTTTATGTATGGGAAAGGGGTACGGAAAAGTTATAAAAAGGCATTCACTTATTGGAAAATAGCAGCAGATAAAGGTTTTGTAGGAGCTATATCTAGTATCGGGTATTTGTATGAGAATGGAAAAGGAGTAAAACGGGATTATGGTTTAGCTCTTTTTTATTATCAGAAGGCGGCCAAACAAAAGGACAGTTTTGCTTTACATCATTTAGACCTTTTATATGAATATGGAAACGGAGTACAACAAGATATTCAGAAAGCTCTTAGTTATTTCCGAAAGTCTGCCCGATTAGGAAATACTAATGCAATGTGTACAATAGGATGGATTTATGGGAACGGAGAAATAAACGGAAAAATAGATCTTCATAAATCGGTTAACTGGTATATCAAGTCCGCATCCCTAGACGAGAATCATTTAACGGAATTTATAATAGGTAGCATATATTTAGAAGGAGGACCGGGATTGAAGCCTAATTTGAAAGAAGCGATTAAATGGTATCTAAAAGCAGCCAATGGAGGTGTGAATGCTGCAAAAATCAGATTAGAGAAACTTTGTTGTAAGGGGAATAAATAGTAGATAGCTACCAAACTTGACGCACTAGGACGATAAATCTTAGTGCGTTTCTTTTTGTCCTAACATTAAAAAACGCGCTTCTTGCCACTTCACCGCCTAATATCTGAAATATAAATCGCATTTAATGTTTATCGATTTTATAAGTAGGATATTAGGAGCTGAAAAAGTTTCTGTTTCTAATCGCTTGGAAAATGCTGAGCCAAGTGTTATCGTGACAAAAGACAGCAACAGACCTATCCCTGAGAAATACAAAAAAGACGTAGCATCACTCCGAAGCAAGTATGGGGATGCTTTTAAAACCGGATTCTGCATTATCCTCACGCTTCAGGAGGCTTTATCAATCATGCCGAGAGATCGTAAGAGAGTAGATTCTTATGCAGGACTTATATCTTATCTAAAAAGAGAACAGGGAATTACACTAACCATTAAATCACAAAAGACTAAACTATGAAAAACTATTTTATAGCAAACGGAGAAGTACTCAATACAAATATGAGCATTGAAGAAATGGAATTACGGGTACAGGCAACATTAGATGAGAGCACTTCCGGAATGGCGCAATTCAAAATAAAGGAAATCAGCGAGAAGGAGATTAGAATGTTCTTTGTCAGGGACTTCGATTATAATCCCAACCAACCTATCATTTTTGACGCTGACATGGCCTTGATAACCGGAGTGGGAATAGGAGCCTCCCAGCCACAACAAGTTGGAGGATACCCAATGATACATCCCTTGAGTTTTGCCGGAAAGAATTTCTATTCCGAAATTACAAGCTTCATCAGGTTCTATAAATTCCAGTTGTTTGAAGAGACGGGGCAGCTGGTGGAACATATAGGCCTGAGATGCTATTCTGATCGGATTTTAATGCAGATAATCTTCTAGGGGTATGAATGTATTGGTAGCATGTGAAGAAAGTCAGGCCGTTTGTTTGGCTTTCAGAAGATTGGGTCATAAGGCTTTCAGTTGTGACCTTCAGGAATGTAGCGGTGGACATCCCGAGTATCACTTCAAAGGAGACATGTTTGATGTAATAGCCAATCGTGGTGGAACTTTGGAGAATGGTACTAAACATTTCCTTGATAGTTGTTGGGATTTGGTTATAGCCCATCCACCCTGTACTTATCTTGCTGTTTCAGGTGCAAGGTGGTATTATCACCCCGATGATAAAAAACTTCCGATAGAACAGAGAAGACCACATCCGAAGTTCCCTGACAGAGCCAAAGACCGTGAAGATGCAGTTCAGTTCTTCATGGATGTTTCAAAGATAGGAGTGAATAAACTGGCTATAGAAAATCCGGTTGGTATCATGAGCAGCCGATGGAGAAAACCTGACCAGATCATAGAGCCTTGGCAGTTTGGTCATGAAGCGAGCAAGAAGACCTGTCTATGGTTGAAAAACTTACCTTTCTTGGTTCCGACAAATGTAGTAGGGAAAGGTGAGGTCTATGTTTCAAAAAGTGGAAATAAATCCCCTAAGTGGTTCACTGACATATTCTTCTCGGGTGTATCGCCTGAAGAAAGAAGAAAACTGAGGAGTAAGACCTTTCCCGGAATAGCAGATGCGATGGCTCTACAATGGGGAGGCAGGATTATAGCAGCGTAGAGAATATTTTGATGATATAATTGTGGGATACCTAGGGAAAACGCCACTATTTCTATTGTTCTCCCCCAAAAATCAAGGATCGGCAAGGAAATCTGGTGCTGTCCGGATCAGGGGAATGTCGGTGGATGCTGATTATGAGAGGGTGGTGAAGTTGGTATATTAGTAAGAATCATATTTTCACAGAGAAGTATTGTACGTAATGTATGGTGCTTCTCTTTTTTGTGGATGAGAGATTTCGGAGATTCACCGGATTGTGTTATATTGTTAATATAGTACAGATCCTTTCTATATTTATCAATCCGTCAGGCTATGAAGTTTGATGGAGTTTTTGTGTATTGTTATTAATTTATCCATCAGTCTTTAAACGGCTGGTGGATCTTTTTGTTGTTACAGGAATGTAACTCATTAAATTTATCTGCTTGTCGTCCGCTAATGAAATGCGATTCATATTAAATAAGGTGTATTCGATTTAACTCCACTTCACATAACAGCTTGAAAATAACCTGAAAAACGATTATTTTACGAGATTCTATATTTTTTTATAGGAAAAATGCACAAAGTTTCGATAAAGTATGTATATTTGCACCAAAATAACGTTTCATCCTATAAAAACAGGAAAAACAAATCTGTATACAACATTTGACAATGGTGTGTGGCGGAGGAAATTTAAAGAAACAAAGACAGTATGGAATATCTATTTCTAAAACGTAAGGAGGTCAGTTCCACTTCTCAAAGACAGAAGAATTTGCTCTTCAAAGCTGTTGAAAAACACTGGGAGGAGGAATTTGTCATGAAAGGTAGAAGCAACAGGGAAATAGATAGTCTGATCTACAAGAATCTGCTTTACCAGTTGGAGATAAAGAAGGTGTTTTTGGATTCAGAATTGTCTCTGAAAAAGTTGAGTGCTATGATTGATACGAACCAGACCTATCTTTCCAATGTGGTGAATCGGTATTTTGAATGTAACCTGAAAGGATTGTTGAACAGGTATCGGGTGGAATATGCCAAGGAGTTGTTGAGAGCCGGCTGTAGCATTTTGGAAAATCTTCCGAAGAAATGTGGTTTCGCTTCGAAAAGCCCTTTCTATACAGCTTTTAAAAAAATAACGGGAATGACCCCCATACAATATATGACAAGATTCAGACAAAGCAATTAAGTCCTTTATAATAAATATGAAAACCAATTTTTAGTTTTTTAAATTTATAAATTTAAATTCATTATGAACAAAAAGTTTTTAAGTGCAGTCCTGTTCGGGGCCTTGATGGTTTCTTCGACAGGAACATTTGTGTCTTGTAAGGATTACGATGATGACATTGAAGAACTTTGGGGTGCTGTAAATGGTGGAAAGGAAGATCTTTCCAAGAAAGTGTCAGCTCTTGAAACTTCAGTGTCTGACTTGCAAAGTGCACAGACAAAGTTAGAAGCAGAAATTGCTGCTGCAAAGAAAGAGGCTGCTGACGCTAAAGCTGCTGCTGATCAGGCTGCTGCCGATGCTGCTGACGCTAAAGCTGCTGCTTTGCAGGCTGAAAAGAATGCTATTGAAGCTGCTAAGGCCGAAATTGCCAAAGTGAAGGAAGAACTGGTTAAGATGATTCAGAACAATCAAGGAGCATCTGAAGAAGACATCAAAGCCATCGAATCTGAAATCGCTACTATCAAAGGTGATATCACAGCTCTTACTGCCGCTTACAAAGGTGCAGACGCAGAAATTTTGGACAAATTGTCTAAAGTGGAAGGCGTTTTAGGCGAAAGAATAACCAATCTGGAAGCTGATGTCAAGACCAACAAGGAAGAAATCGGAAAGTTGCAGAGTGCGTTAAAGTTGCAACAGGACGCTTTGGACGCATATAAAGAGGCTACAGGGAAGGAACTTGGTGATGTCAAGACCAAACTGGAAGCCTGCGAAAAAGCAGTAGAAGCCCTTCAGGGATTTGATGTTGCAGAAACAAAAGCAGCGATTGAACAGCTGAAAAACGACTATAAAAAAATTGCTGAAGAAATAACCAAGATAAACACTAACTTGGATGTATTATCTTCTGCCATCTATACAGGCGTTACTCATGTTTCATTGGTAAACAGCGAGAGCAATAATCAAGGAGAAGATAAATGGAATCTTAATTTTGAAAGTGTCTTAATTCAGAAGAACATCTTCGGTGACGAATGGACTTTGGACAAAACCATTGCAAACAAGCTTGAGTTCAAAGGTGGAACACAGGACCAGAAGAGCGCAAAATTCTTGATTCGTGTATCTCCTACCAATGCTAATCTGGACGCAAGCATGATCAGCTTGCAGGACAGCAAAGGTGAAAAACTGGATATTGTTGAAGTGAAGAACATCACTCCGTACGATGAATTGCTGACAGGTACAAGAGGTATTTCTAAAGGCGGTTTGTGGGTGGTTGAAGTCGCTTTGAAAAACTATGATGAGGACTCTTTCAATGCAGCCGCTACTAATAAAGATGGAAAGAAAGTTCTGTATGCTGTAGCAGTAGACAATACGAAAGAGGATGAAACTGCCATGGGTAAGAGAAATATCATTTCTACTTACGATTTGACTTTGGAACACGGTAATTTTGATCCTTCAGAAAAATTAAATTTCTTTGTTGATGACACTAATGTTAATGACATCAACAACCGTTATACTTTTGAAAGCAAGTCTATCACAGGTGAAGTTGAGAGTGGGTCTACACCGGCTAAAGAATATAAGTGGACTGGTAATGCTTTGACTGAAGCTTTTGATAAAAATGGAAATGTATTGAAAGATAAGGACGGAAACTTCGTTGCTAAAGAAGAAGAAAATCAAGCTCCGGAAACAGGGGATAACCGTTCAAATATGCAGGCTTATCCGGCTGTTCAAAATAAGGCTATCACCATATCTTTGAAAGAAAAAAATAACGAAGGTAAGTGGGTAGCAGCAGAAAAAGTTAAGGCTATGTATGTAACTTTCGATAAGAAAGCTAACGCCGTTGAGTCTGCACCTTCAGAATGGAATGCTTGGAATTCATATAAATATGAAGGCCTGAACACAGTTGTTGAAGGTACAACCGCAACAATTAAAATTTCTCCTAACGAAGATCAGGAAATCATCAATGACTTCATTGGTTTCCGTGTATATGCTGTTAACTTGGACGGAACCTTGGTTGATCCGGACGGTCGTGCGTTCTATGTGAAATTAGGTGAGGCCGGTGTTGAAATTCCTTCTATCGAAACAAAAGTTATCGCAACTACAGTTGATGCAAAATCCGGTGCTGTAGAATTGAGCAAAGAAGATGTGGCTAAACTGAAAGGTCTGAAGATTGCTTCATACGAATGGGCTGCTGATGGTTTGGGAGATAAAGTTAATGGGGTAACTCATATAAAAGCTAATGGTTTCCAAGTAACATTGACTGCTGGTACAGCTGTAATTGCTACAGAAAGCAAAGTAGTAGATGGTATTTTAGAAGGAAAGCAGGACGTAACAATTCCTACAAACATTAACAAGGCTACAATTGTAACCAAGTTCAATGAAAACTTAGGTCTGGTATTGAATGATACTAAACTGAACGGTACATTGACTTTGAAGAATGCTGATGGATTTGTATTGGCTACAATAAAAGTTTCCGCAGAAAAAGTATTGCCTACAGCAGAACCTGCCGAACATAAATTCACAGCTAAGGACAACCAGATTGTAAACGGTGTTTATAACTGTTTCTTGATACCAAGTCAGTATGATATGAATGGTACTATTACTTGGGATGCTCAGAATGGATGGGGTGTAACAGGTACAGCTTCTGAAGGTACAATGAATATGGAAAATGTATTCAACGGATGGAAAAATGACTTTGATGGAAATAGTGTTACATCTGGATACCGTATTGTTCTTGCTAATACTAAGTATAATAATGATACTAAAGATTATACAGATGAGGCAGAATTCGGTAAGAATGTTACTATTACTAATAAATTAATTAACAGCGAAACCAAACATGCTACTGATGTAGAATACGTTTATGCAGGTGTAAGTGCTTATGTAGACAATAACAAAGTATTGACAAATCAAAATCATGCAGTTAAAGCATACGATTCATTCAATACTGTATACAATTGCTATATGCACAAACCGGTTCATACTTGGAGATGGATTGAAGCTGCTGATAAAGGTTATATCGTTAAGGATGGTATTTGGTATTCAGCTGATGGCAAAGATTCTAAAGAAGATGAAATGCCTAAGACCAGTGCGGTTTATGCAGAAGAAAACTTTGAAGTAAATTGTGCCGATATCTTTGGTGTAAATACTTACAACAGTACTAAGTACGGTGTTGACATGACTAAACTGAATTTGAAAGAAATTCGTGTAGTTGACGCCAAGATTACAAGCAACGGTTCTAAGGATGAAGATTACTTTGTTCGTGATCATAGTCAAAATAGCCAAGATTGGGGTAATCAGACTATCAAGTTCCATAAGAACTCTGCTTCTACCAATCCGACAGCTGATGTGGCTTCTACATTGACAGTAGTTTATGTAGACATGTACGGTCACGTTCAGACAGCTGAAGTTGGATTCACTGTTAAGAAACAGTAATCATTAATCAAGAATAAGTCGTTTCTCAAGCGAGAGAAATACTTAGATATAATAAAAACTTTAAATTTATAAATGATAATCCCTGGCTTGTGAAAGTCGGGGATTATACTTTATAATCATTGTTGACAATATAACATGCGAAAAATAAAATATTATCTATACCCTGTACTATTAGTAATTTGTTTATATTCCTGTTCCTCTACAGATGATGACGAACAGGAACCGCAACCACCAATAGAAATACCTGATGCGGACGAGCTTGCTTCCATTGGAGTAGGATTGGTGGCATATTATACATTTGATGATGAAACAGGTGATGACAGCTCTCCCAATCATTATGATGCAGCACTGATCAATCGTCCGGATATGATTTCTGACACTCCTTCGAACAAAGGAAAAACTGTTTATCTGAGACAGGTGGAGAAACAGTATATCAACATACCTTATCAGCTTTTCAAGAACACCACTTATTCTGCAAGCATGTGGATCAAGGATTTTGGAGCGGGTATTCTTCTATCAGCTGTAAATATGGACAAGGCTTTGGACTATCCCTGCTTTGCCACCCGTACATCCAGTGGAAAATTTGAACTTTATTCCAATAACCGTGGAAAACCAAGCCTCTCCTATTCCTTCTCTTATCCGTTCAGCTCACTACAGGACGGAAAATGGCACATGGTTGCTTTCACTCATATTCCCAATGGTGACGGATCAAGTTGCGAGAAGAAATTATATGTGGACGGTAAGCTTGTAGCCAACTGTGAAGGAGTCTATGATATTCCAACTTCAATCAAAGTGCAGATCGGTGGTGACTGTGACGGACATTATACCAGTTCTTCCGCTGATATGAAACTGGACAATATCCGTATCTATGACCGTGTGCTGGAAGCGGAAGAGATAAACACTATTTATAACATAGAAAGAATACAGTAAAACATAAGAAAAGATGGATGAAGAACAAAGAAGGTTAGAACACTATAAGTTGATATTTGCTCATTTTAACAGGATGGAGCAAAGATATCATACATGGATGAACTATTACTCCCTGTTTAATGGTGCTTTACTTGTTGCATATTGTACAATATTGGTGAGTACGGGGAAAATAGTGGAGGTGGAAGGGAATATTTCTAATAATGAATTTACAAATTTGGGTGCAAAGTTATTCTATCTAAATTGTACTTATTGGGATATTCTGACTGTTATAGCCATTTTAGGAGTTATAGCTAGCTACTGTTGGTATTTGTCTATGATTGGACACCGGAGTTGGTTGGAGAACTGGAGGAAAATATTGAAAAAAGAAGGGAATATGCCTTTTGAACACATATTATATGCGAAGACAAATAATGCTCAGAAACATCTTATCCACTTCCACTCCACTTATAAAATAACAATTGGCTTTATTGTATTTGTATTATTGGCTTGGATACTTATCGTAGGTTATTCATTACTGAATCATGATTTAAGTCCTTGCTTGTTTTTGGGAAGTTTGTGTATATGGGTAGCCTTTTTATTTTTAGAATATACACTTTATCACTTTATAGGATCTGATGTAAGCAGTTTTAAAGCTAACGTTGACAATAGTAAGAATTCTGATAATAAAATTAATGGTAACCAGTATTGTACTTTAAGAATAGGCCTTGCTATTTTACTTTTCTATATAGGCGGAGAAATATGGTGGTGTATATTTAAACAAAATCATTCAGAGGTTCAATATCAAACAGAATTTAGTATACAGGAAGTTAATGAAAATGTGGAAATAAAAAATGATTCTATAGCATAATATATAAAAGGTGCCCCTAAAAATAAGAGAGAGGCTTAGAGACCGTAATTCAAATTGTGTCAATCCTTAACAAGTCTGATTATCTCAAATTTTACTTTCGGATAAATGTCTGAATATCAGATAAATTCAGAGTAGTATTAAACTAAGAAATAATAAACTAAAGGTTTGACACAGTTCTATTTACATAGCCGAGGCTTATCACACCTCTCTCTAAATAAACCTCTCTCTATAAGCAAAACTCCTTCTTCAACCTCTGTACAGTGCTGACGCTTACTCCTTCAAGTTTGGATATCATCTTTACAGGATAGTTTTTGATAAAAAGTTTGAGTGCACCCGAATATTGCTCAGCTTTTTTCTCCTTTGGTTTACGATATATGTTTTTCCTTTCTATTATTCTCTCTTTTCATAGCAGCTACAGTACCAAGGATAGTCTGAAATGGATTCTTTGCCAATGCGGATAAATAGTATGTTTTGATAGCGGATACGATGGTTGTGTGAGCCAGGAAAAAGGAAATAAATAAGATATATCTGTAAAACAGGTTGATTATTATAGTCTGAAAGTATATTGGGACTGACAAAGATATGGCTTCTTTTTATTTTATATGGAGATATGTTACAAGGATAGAATGTAACAGATGATATTCGTGTCAGTGAATATGTTTCTATGTGGATTTATTCATGAGTCGCTTCTTAAAAAAATATTCTCAAATAAAAAAAATGTTTTGGTACAGTTGTTTTTTCCGAAAAATAAATGTATGTTTGAATCGTTCATTAAAATGAACAAATGGTTATAAACAAAAGCGTTTAGCTGGTTCTGTATAAGTGAAAA
>UMKQ01052292.1_pt1 | contig 24887 bp, 17 predicted proteins | sample 1966371 | NCBI WGS metagenome assembly UMKQ01 (sample SAMEA4836180, study PRJEB28245) | human gut metagenome | biome: gut microbiome; material: fecal sample | place: Denmark | collected 2008
TTGGTCTCAAACCGAAGCAGCGGAATCTCACACAACTCCATAATATGATTTTTCATCGCATCACGCGCCTGCTGAATGGTATTATTTTTGTGGAATCTGTACCCGTCTACTTCGATGGCCAAAACCGGTTTCTTACTGATTCGGTTGTAAATAATAAAATCCAGATGTGTCGCCGGATTTACGGCATAGCGAAGTTCCTGCTCATTCAAAAGGCCGGTGTTCTTAATCAGTGATTTTAATGGATAATGGTCAAAAATGCCAAACTGGGAATAATCTTTATCATGTATAACATCTTCAATGAGCCCATACATCAAATTTTCTGAATCAAACTCCGATATTTTTTTATGCTTTGTCAGGTATTCTTTTTTTTCATCGGCATACTGACTGTAAAGGTAATCAAAAATTGAATATATTTTGCTATCAGTAACTTCAAAATTATTGTATTGTATGTAATCTATTAAATCTGTTATATTACGCTCCCGCGCCTGCACATTTCCGGTGACAACCAGCACTAAACGCCTTTTGGCTCTAGATACGGCAACATTAATCAAGTAAGGATCATCCGCAAAATCCGAGATTGCATCATCAACGGTCGAGATAATTATATTATCTTTTTCCCTACCCTGAAATTTATGGACGGTTGCTGCATCAACACCGTTTATCTGGTAATTTAACGCCTTCACCTGATTTCTGTACGGCGTGATAATTCCAGTATCATTCAAATCAAGATTATGTCCCGGTATAATCTCATTTTTTATGATATCTATCTGCCTCTGGCTTTGATGATCACGCTCATGATTTCCAATATTTGTTTTTACCACAGACAAAACATCTTCTTCACCATTATCTGCCGTCATAATTATCAATTCACCATTATAGAATTTCTGGTTACAAAAATTAATGATTTTAGGATGACACCTGTAATGCTCTCTCAGCATGGTCTGCGCCACGCCCGGCATAATGTTTAGCACCGACTGCAAAAAACTGTTTGTATAACGATATCCGTCATCAATTTTATATGTATCAAATATTGCCTCTGCTTTATCTTTTACATCCGCTGTAACAACATTAGGGAGCTGTTTAGTATCGCCTACTATAATGGCATTTTTTGCACATGAAAGTGCTAATGCCCCGGTTGCAATGTCAACCTGTGAAGCCTCGTCCATTATAAGATAATCATATATAACATCCTGATTCAGACTGTTTTTGGAAGAAAAAGTTGTACTCAGAACAACCGGATATTCAGACAGAAATTCAGATGATTTTTTTCTTAAATCATCCACCTCAAATTTAGTTCTGCTGCCACGCTTTCCATATACTGATGCGAGTTTATTTTTTAACAGAATCATTGAATCTGTGCAAAGATTCTCCATTAAATCCTTATTAGCATTATTTAGGTATTTTTCTGTCTTATTGATTTCTTCTGTTAACTCTTCTCTGCGGACGATGTAATATTTAAGCTGGAAAATTTCTATTATTCTGCTGATTTCCTGTTTATAAAAATCATGATTCTTTATACCACATGCAAAAAGAGCCCTTATCCTAAACCTTAATCCCACGGTTCCATTGTTTTCGGCAATATCCTGACATTTATTCCATAATAAGAGCAATGAGCGTGATGAAATCTTTTTGCGGAATTTCACTGTTCCGATAGTTTCCGTTGCACCTTTTGCATATTCGCTAAAATAAGCATACTCCGTGTCAAGCTGTGAAAGTTCTTGCTTTAATAATGCCAGGTTTTCCTGCTTGTCAAAAACTTCTTTCAGCCGGATTGACTCTTCAGATATTCTGCCACGAAGTTCGTCACTGTTTCCTTCATATTTCAATGATGTAAAATCAGGATAATCCGCTTTCTGATTCAAAATAAACTCATGCTTATTCTCTGAATTTCCAAGCATAGCCGCCACAAAACCGAGGTTATATTTCGGAGATGCCAGTTTGTCATACACATTTTCGGTTGCAGAATTGTTATTTGATACAATCTGTACCGTCTTTCCCTGCAACAAAATATTGGCAATAATGTTCAATATCGTCTGTGTCTTGCCCGTACCCGGCGGTCCCTGTATTACACTGATGCGATTTTCCATCGCGCGTTTCACTGCCATGTACTGGCTCTTATTACATCCAAACGGAAAAACCGGTACATAATTTCCCTCTTTGCACTGCCTATTACCCGATTTTAAGTATGACGCCAATGCAGTATTTCTGCCGACAAAAGTTATTTTATCAAACATCTTGGGCAATATTTTTTCACCGGTCTCTTCAACTCTGATTTCGCTGAGATTAGCTATTTCCCTTATGTAACTCAATACATTCGCGGATTGTTTCTCGCTCAGGCACGACTCCTCCACTTGCAAATCATTGTATCGATACTCTCTCTGGCTGCCGTCTCCAAAACATATACGCCAGTATTTTTCCATATCGTCATTAAACTCATATATGGCCTCGACATTAAAAAAAGTGCGTCCATCCCTGCCAACCTTATACCGGCCCGGTTCCAGTGCCTTGGGATTAAATAACTTCTTAACATTATCATATACATAACTATATGTCTTGTCAGTATTAAACTGTACTTCCCATTTATGCGAATTATAGCTGTACTCACAATATTTAACTTCCGAGGTCTTAATTTCGCCCTTTATAATAATCATGGGATGTCTGGTATTCATAGCTCCTCCTCTCTGCCAAATTCTATCAATTCATTTTAGCCGAAATTAAATTTTTCAAACCAGAATCCTGCACGAATCAGTGCAACATATCTAAATACATATCTAACCTGGCATTGATGTATCCTGCAAAAAGATTTTCCATTGCCGAAAGATTGTGCTTTACATGATATTCATCAAATGCTCTATAATAGGCAATTCTATCTGTAAACTTAATATCAATAGGTGGAAATCCGGCTTTCATCAACTCAAGATTTACAAGCAATCTTCCCGTTCTGCCATTACCATCAATGAAAGGGTGGATGCCCTCAAACTCGATGTGAAAGCGAGCTAGTTTTGTCACAATATGCTCTGTGCTTGCAGCAAAATCATATAACAACTGTTCCATTTTGGGCTCAATAAGATACGGTTGCACGGGTTCATGCTGTGCGCCAATAATATGAACCGGAATTCTACGATAAACACCACGGTCTTCTTTCTTATCCGCAAGAACGAGATAGTGAATCTGCTTGATGATACTCTCACTAATCGGAACATTATCTTTTACCAGTTCACTCACAAAATCAAATGCTTCTTTATGTCCAACTGCCTCCATATGGTCTTTCAGCGGTTTCTGGTCAATAGTAAGACCACGAAGAACTAAATCCGTTTCTCGCAGTGTAAGTGTATTTCCTTCGATAGCATTGGAGTTGTATGTGTACTCTACGATAAATTCTTCGTTTAGTCTTGCAATCTCACCCGCAGTTAAAGGTCTTCTACTATCCAGTTCTATCTTCTTGCGGTCAATTTGCGCCAAAAGACTTTCATTTGACTTATAACGACCGTCAGCAGGTTTCTTTGCGTCCACAGGAATTTTCCATCCACGCCCTTCCTGATATGCACCCGGAATTTTCCCCTCAGAACAAAGAACTCTGACTCTTCTATCAGAAATACCCCATTTTTCAGACGCTTGTTTTACTGTTATAAACATAAATTATCCCTCCAATCTAAGATATAGTATACTTCTTTAGCGGAACAATATCAACAATATCGGAATAACATTTACTCAAATAACGGAATAATGCAAAAACTACTTAACTTCCAAAAAGGCCCCTGCAATGCTGCATGGTGCCTTCTGGTACACTGAAAAGTGGCTTTGTACATATTTTCCCACACATAAACTAATTTATATCAAGCAATCTTTTTGCATCGTCTACAACTTCATTTTCAAATTTTGCATTCTTAACAATCTCCAGATAAAATGCATGGACATCTGCATCATTAATAACACTTCGAATTTGGCTATTGTTTAATGTCCAAAAAGATATAACGGTATCTGCATGTAATGCTTCTTCCTCTAAATAACCCTTTTCCAAATAATATTTGGCATCGTTATCATATTGCAATCTCAATGCAGATGAATATCCTCTTTGATATTTTACAAGTTCCCACTCCAAATACTGCTCTATTATTTCTATTACTGTACAACCTTCCATATAGTTAACTTCATCATTGTATCAGCCAATTCAATTGGCTGATTGTGTTCATTTAGAATTCTGTATATCATATTTCTCTACATTAAATAATTTCATTCTGTATTTTTTATCATTTGGAATATTCCAATTCAAAACATTTTGTCCTTCTAAACTTTGCAAATACAACGCAGTTGTTACCAATACGTATGTCTCATCATAAGATTCTGTATTATCAAAAACTATACACTGATTAACCCACCCTTTAATCTCATCCATCCTGTCTCTATAATCATCTCTACGAATAAACAACTTTTCAAGACAGTATTTTAAATCATTTTCGTTTACTCCTACATTTACAGGATTATGAACCGCAATAAATAATTCCGTATTCATAAGTTAAATGTACATCTTCTGGTATATAATTTTCTTCTCGTATTTTTTCTTCAATCGTTTTCCATGTTCTAGCACCTCTCATATAGCGATTCAAAGTTTCTTTCTTAAAATGAATATCCCCAGGATTGGTATATGCATCCAAATAACTATAGTATTCATTTCTTTCAATTTTATTGTCGTAAAAAGTTTGACTATCCAATGTTCTCCTCTTAGATGCATCTAATATTCTTTCCTTAGATACATCCAGCATAGACTGTCTTGCTTCTACTCTGTCATCCTCAATCAGTTCACCAGCTACACGAAGCCACTCACCTTCTTATAAGCAGTCTCAACAACATGTTTTATTTTATCTTTTTCACTTACGCCAAATACAATCCAATCATACTGCTGATTTCTAAGATTCGTCTCATTGCTGATTTCAGAAAAATAACATCCAATTTTATCTGCATCATATCCGCCTTTTGCCTCTTTTAACTCTACGATTTCATGCTTCCAGCGTTCCATTAAAACTTCTAATATCTCATAGTATTCAACATTACTTGCATTTTTATCATAGTCAAAAAATTTTACTTGCTCACCTCACTTTGATTTGTGCAGAGCTGCTTTCTTTACTTTCCTGATAATTTTCAAAAGCAATAGTTGCAAACACTTTCTCTATTAGGTTTCTGATTTCACGAACACTCTCCAATCGCTCCATTTTTGTATGTAATCTTTCAATTATTTCGGAATCAACGGTAATTTTATATTTTTTTCCTATCTCCTCCACAACTAAATCACATATATGTATCTTAGCCTCAATGGACAGTTCTTCAAAATAAATAACTGCATTAAATCTATTGAAGATGGCTTCGCCTAGATTCTTTATAATTTCCTCACGCGATGTATAGTTTGTCGTGCAAATTATGATTGTATTTTTTAATTCAAGATAGTAGTTAGTATCTTCATATATTCCATCATCAAATAACTGATAAAATGCGCTATGAAATATTGGATTGGCTTTATCAAACTCATCCAATAAAATCACATCCGACTCACGTCCTAGTAAATCTTTTGCAAAACTCTTTTCATGATGGTTTCCGCCAAACAAATAATTTGAAAATTGGTTATTTTGGAACATAGAGAACTGTTGTCTGAACAATTTTCCACCTATTAACTCTGCTAAATATTTAGCAGTCTCCGTCTTACCAATCCCTGGCTTGCCACAGAATAACAAAACCAACGGTTTGTTACGATTAGCAGAAATCGTCCTAGAATAAAGCAATGGCAATAATTCCTTCTTTACAACATTTTGTCCAACTATATGTTCATCATATAATTGATTAAACTCCTTAAGTTTTCTAGGAGTTATATGATTGTATTTTTCATATTCTATCTTAATAATGTTCTTTTCTTTAGGATAGAGAATTTCAAGCTGATTTCGAATCTGCTTTGGCGGATTTTGTAAAATTAGGGTATTAACATCAATCTCTCCTAAAAAATTAGCAAAATTCATGATAACATGCTCTTGAACACCACTATATTCGCCTTCATCTGCAACAAGAATGTCAGCAGCTGGTTTCTTGGTGACATCCTCTACCATCTTGTCGGACTCATTATTCTTTGGCATATTAGCAATAAACATTATATTTTTGCGCTTTTGCTCATCTAATTCATTTACTACTTCCGTTAAGTTCCTATAAGTTGAAGGACGATTTTTGTCGAACCATTTTTTGCTCCCGTAATAAATCTTAACCTTATTCACGTATTACACCTGCCAATACAATATCATATACATCGAGTTCTTTGCTCGAAGTCTTTTCCTGACTAGAACCATTAATAATTTCATCTACAGAAATAGTTTCTTGCATCGTACTTGTAGTGACCGTAAATTCATTTTCAATGGAGAGCTGTTCCTTTGTGCATGTTCCAACTTTAACTCCATAATAGACAAGGTTCATTTTCGCAAGATCCGCTAGATGATATCGATTTTTAAATCCTGCGATATTAAATCGCAACACATTTTTAGGTTCTTTTTCATCCAGTAATAACATGGCATAATATCCACGCTCACCCAGAATGGCATCATTTAATTTTTCCATATCTATTGGCAGTTGGTCTTTAGGTACAATATTTAAATATGAACTGTACATTCTATATAGGGCAATGGAATTGGCTGGTGCATAGACACCACCAACTCCAAATTTCTTTACGTCTGAATCACCACTTGCCGCAGAAATATAATCTGTCAAAAGCGTATTTTTCAATGTGCTTCCAATAATATTTGAGAGACTTCCTTGTGCATCAACTTTAATATTACCAGATAGTGCTGCCTTAATTACATTAAAAAGATTGAATCCTCCTTGTGCTTTTGCATCTATCTCTGCTATTATTTTTGCTATCTTTTCTTTGTTTTCTTCTGTTGTCCAATCAAGACGACCACCGTTTGTAATATCAATATAATCTTGAGCGGCATCCTCATCAAAATATACAACTTTCAGAAACTCAACTTTACTATCTTTATCTTTTTTATTTGCCATGGCTTACTCCACCCCCAATGCCTTGAATACCGCATCCTCTGCACTCTGATATGGAATCAGCTGAAATGCACTCATTAAATCTGGGGGTACGGTTACAAAGTCCACCATGGATGTCGCCGGAATCAGCACTCTCTTTGCACCACTGTCTAAACATACCTGCAGTGCATTGGACAGTTCATCCACCTTTATCATGGTACCGCTGATACTGATTTCTCCAAGTACTACTAATGATCCAAGAGTTGGTCTGCCAAGTGCGATGGAACATAATGCAATTAATGTAGGAAGCGCAAGGGTACTTGTCATTCCAATTCCCTGCAAATCCTGGTAATTGATAATGTAGTCCTTCATGGTTGTGCTGATACTTCCACTAATTCTGTTGCCGTTCGCCTTTAAGAAATTGAATGCTGTGTTGGATGCTTCCTTGGCATCCCTATCCGTACCGATGCCAGTACGCTCAAACTTTCCATTTCCTGGCAACATCTGTGATTCCAAACGGAATACACCAATCATTCCAGACTTACCATGCGAAACAGTATAAATCTGTCCTGGGTTGCATACACCTTCTGGTATCAGCTTGCCACCACCTTGTTCTGGTACAGAAACGTAATGCTCAGACATATCTTCCAAATCTATATATGAGAAATTCACATCATAGAATTCCATGCCTCCAAGTTTCTTTAACTGCTCCTTGACTCTTCGTCTCATCTCCAATGAAATACGAAGTACCTCTTCCAGTTCTTCTTTAGAGAACTTTCCATCTGGGTACAACAGTTTAAGATAACCTCCTACCATCTTGCGGACAGCAATGGTATCTCTCTGATTCAAATTCTTACCCAATCTGAAATATTTATCTAAGGCATCACCATACTGCTCCTTACGAAGCTCACGAATGAACTCAGCGAGGTAATCACTGATAAATCCATAATCGTTTGTAAAATGCTCTGGTCTGAACTTCGGAATCTCCCACCCAGGAAGATAGCAATGCATACGGTCAAGGAATGCTGTATCTGTTCCCATCTCTGGTGGGAATGGATCGAAAAGGCTAGATGTCTTAAGTAGTACATCCACGCTCTGATTAATGTTTCCTACGAAAACCATGGATGCTGATGCAGCCTTTTCCTCTTTGCCTCTTGCAAAAGAACCCGATGCCATATAGTCCTTCATAATCTGGATGCCATCTTTATCCTTGAAACGTATGCCGGCAACCTCATCGAATGCCACACAATCCCAAAGGCCAACAAGTCCAACCGTCTTTCTTCCCATGTTATAGAACAGGTTAGCAACTGTGGTCTGTCCTCCAGATACAAGGATACTATTTGGAGAGATTTCTTTATACAGATGGGACTTACCTGTGCTTCTTGGTCCCAACTCGCATAGGTTAAAGTTATTCTCTACAAGCGGAATCATTCTGGTAAGAAGTAGCCACTTCTCTCTATCATTCAAAGAGTCTGGTTCCATACCAATGGAACGGAGCATAACATCCATCCATTCCTCTTTGGTAAATGCACCTCTGCCTTTCTTTAATTCCTCTATGTCAATGTGTGGCATCTGAATTGGTGTCAGCTTTCGAATGCTAATTGGAGAAATATCCTTCTGTTTCTTCTGCTTGGACTTCAGTTCAAATCCATCAGAATCAACGATGCCAAAGTTAGCATCGCCTTCCATTTCATAATCAAGCTGAACGATACACCAAATACCACCACAAAGAAGTCTATCAAACCTTTCTGGATATTCATCTGCAATTGGAACATTTGTAAGTCCAAGATTGGAGAACTCTGCAAAGAAGCAGTCTTTCTTAATATCCAGTCGAACCGTAATCATGTCGATAACTGTATGACTACCTTTCTTACGAAGCACAGATAATATTTTCTGTGCCTCGTCTGGGCGTACAAAGTTATCCGCAAGAATACGCTTTACCGTCTGCACTCCATTTTCCACGATTTCAGGATCATCGGAACTGCAGTATTGACCCAACAAGAACTCAAGAACATACACAGGCACATTCGCACCTTCCTTGATTTTCTTGGTCAGATCTTTACGCACAATCTTGCCATCAAAATTGGCTCGTAATTTTCCCTTTATATTTTCACGTATATTATTATCTGTATTGTTTTCCATTTTGTCACCTCAATCTATAGGCTTCCCATAATACGAAATTGATTCACCTTGCCTGCCCTTTTAATAAATGCTGAAGTAGCAGCTAATACTTCCTGAAATTTTCCAGGCATTTCAACACTTTTACTTACTGATGGTTGAACCACAACAATTTCTCCCCTGACTAAGTGATTACTACTTCTCAAATCTGCTAATAACTGATTATAATCACCTTTCAGAAGCTCACATTTTCCAGACTTATGTCTCTGCATAATTTTCTGTGGTAGTTTACCTTTTACACTAAACCAAGTGATTGATTTAATTGCTTGACCACATACTTCATAAATATCACCAACAGTACTATTATAATTACTTCCAGACATTTTCTTTACGTGATATAGCGAAACTAGAATTCTGTTTTCTTCTTCACGCATTGTTATGAAGTCAGCAATTTCTCCTGAACCATGGTCATATACTATGTATTTATATTCTTTATTAGCAAGCAGAAGTTCTTTGAGAACATTCTGGATAGATCTACTAGTTGTATCACCTTTTATATTAAATTCCAATGAAACATCTGTATTCAATCCCTTCCAATCAATAGCTTCAATTATGCTAGTGTCAAAAATTTCTTCTTCATAATTGCCCGGATAATAATCTATCCCCTGAATAGTAGCATCATCCAACGTCCTAAATATTAATGGATTATCTGTTAGATAATCATGAAGTGCTATTTCTCCCCTACCACTTTTTATAATAAGCGCTTCACCTTGTTGAGCATATTTCCCCTTTATAGAACACATTACCTCAACACTGAATAATTCATGAGATATTTTCACCGTAAGATTGCTCTTATCGTTTGAAATACTGCTAACTTTCAGTTGACAATCGGTAAGTGAAACACATTCTCCATTCGACAATAAAATATGTGGTGTCGAACTATATGTCTTACCATCAAAATCAGTATAGAATATATTATTCGGATATTCTTTCAGTTCAAGTGGTTGCTGTAAATTATCAAAATTTGTGTTTGTTTTTACTTTTATGTTGGAGTTGACAACTTTTTTCCCAATTTTATCAAACCATCTAATATACTCGCGCAGTCCTAGATATGTACTACTCCACACCTTGGATGCACTACTATAACCTATCGTTGACTCCTGTTGTGTTTCCTTATCAGTTGCTTTACAAAAAGCATGTCCCGCTGCATACAGCCGTCCTGTAGCAGCATCAATTGCCGAACTAACATCTGATCCAGCTGATATTCTATATGATTCTCCATTCTCACTCTGCATGTTTAATAAACCTGAATTGAATATTTCGAATCCTTCTAAATCACCTAAAACACGGTGCATATTTGCTTTAGGTATGGGATCATATGAAGAACAAAATGATGACACTAGTGCTTCATAAACCACTTCGGTATGTTTTGGAGAATAAATATGTAGTAACTGCGTTTCCTTTTGATAATGAATTATATATAACATATAAGATAAATTTATTTTCTCGCCATTACCCATCCACAATGGGAATTCATAATCTACCCCGATTCCCACTATCGTATTATCCTCTTCATTTCGAAAAATACGATTGGATACATTACAAATATCGGGGAAACTAGCATTTATATCAAAATCAGATACTTTATATATTTTATCGTGGCAATTAGGTTTTATTGCTTGTAAAGGAACGTTATCCAAAATAGAATTATCATTTGCAGAAAACTCTTTAAAGTATTTTCTATCATCAATTTCCTGTTGGTTTCGCCCCTCACTCATCCCTATTATCATATCTTGCCATATGGCATCTTTCGAATATAATGCCGTGTTTTCTATTTGAAGTTCCTCATCATTTACTGCAATAAACTTCGCAGTTCCAATATTAATCGCATTAGTTCTTGCGAATCGCCCAATAAATTGTAAAGTACTAGCAAGAGACTTGTGGGGAGAATGAATCGCTGCAATTTTCAAATTTGGGAAATCATATCCTTCTCCCAGCATATCAACACAAATAATTCCATCAAGTTCACCGGTATGAAGTTTTTCAAGGGTCTTCTTTACAACCGAATGTGAAACTGAACTATCTATTTTTTTCAAACGCAAAGATGTATTTTCTGAATAGAGTGTTTCCAAAATATTTGCATTCTTTTTTGTATCCGTACGGACCATCAAATAATGCTCATATCCTTCATTTCTATCATTTTGTAAAACTTCCTCTGCTTTCTTTGCTATACTTAAATCTTTACTTTCAGATGCATCAACAGATATAAATTCTATTTCTCCAAAAATACCATCTTCATATGCCTGTGATAACGGGTAATCAAAAATAATTTCTCCCGAAATTTCTTTTCTATCCAGTCTAAATGGAGTGGCTGTAAATAATACATGACATCGGTCTTTTAGGTTCGATAAAATCTGCTGCCATGTAGCCGCCGGAACATGATGTGCTTCGTCTATTTCAACAAGATCTATATTATCCTGTGCCCACGGTATCTCACTCAAACTAAGTGCACACTTATGCGTAGCAATTATTACATCTGCTTTCTTTAGTTCCGAAATCATTTCATCTTTATAATTATGTTCCATTTCATATACTACTGGCTTCTTTATTGAATTCTGAAAAACCTGTGCTTTGCACAAAGTCCGCAAACTTCTGAAATCTTCTGCAATCTGCCCACGCACCATCTCACTCGGAGTAACAATAAGAACCCTTTCCTTATTCAGCACATATGGAGCCATCATTAGTACTGTTGTTTTTCCTGATCCAGTTGGCATAATAATAATCGAGGTGTCTTTGCTTTTTAAAGCATTAAAAGACGCCAACGCATGAATAGCACCTATTTGTGCATTACGCAGTCCTGGCTTAGTTTCAGAACATATTGGATATTTCAATTTATCATAATTCTTTATAAAATACTTGCTCACTAAAAGACACCTCCTTCCTATATCTATCAACTGAAGAAATCGAAACTATCTACAGCAAATGCAATGTCTATATGGAATTCTTCCTTCTGTGATGGAATCTCATTACTTTCCTCCACAATATTTAAGTAATAACTTTCTGTCTTGCTATATGCCTGTGACTTCAAGTTGAAACTGCAACGGAAAGTTCTGTCCTGTCCATCTGTGCTTACCTTGTCCGCAATAATCTTCTGTGTGTCACTAATCTGCACACCATTTGAATCTGTAAAATACAGCAGATAATTTGCCTGACTTCTGTTATCACTTACCGCATCTTTCTGATAGAAATTCAGAATAAATGACATATTTACAATCTTTCTGTTAGCAGAAAGAAGGTTTAATTCAACAGGCTTTGTATCATACTTTCCAGCATTTCTCTTATAAGCCTTAGACTTTGTGCTGACAGGTGTGTAATCCACAACAGGAACAACCATCTCCTGCAGACTGATACCGCCATGAACAAAGTTAAGACCGCTGCCACTCTTCTTAATACGAATACTCTCTCTTGGTGCAAATGCATCATATCCTGCATTCTCATCAAAGAACTTCACTGGAAGCAGATAGTCTGGTTTTGCACCTTTCGTTGTAATCAGATATCTTCTGTCAACTTCCACATCTTCACTTGATACTGTGGTCTTGTCCACCTTATCATCTTCAGATAATGGACTGTATGTATATAAGAATCCGTGGTCTGCAGTAATATAAATTTTTGTCGCTTTAAAATAATTCACGGACATATTAACAGCATTTTTCAGTTCTGCAATCGCATCATCACAAGCTGGGAATATTTGCGTTTCATCAGTGTGCCCCATATCATCCACTCGGTTGTGGTAGATATAAATGACGTTCTTGTTCTTTCCCATCTCGGAGATTTCTGTTGTCTTCTTCATCAGCAATGCTTTATACTGAACAGCCAAACTGTCAGGATCTGCCTTCTTTAAAATACCATCACGGTAATTGGCATCAGTCGGCTTACCATCTGCATACACACTGATGATTCCGTTCTTATTTTCTGTGGTTAATTCACTATTTGGCAAGAGTGCCGCCATTCCATACTTGGTTACTGTCGGAAAAATTGCTTGACAGTTGCCGAGTTCCACATTGGCTCTGTTCTCTCTGCGAAGTTGTTCTGCCAAAGATGCTGCCACTTCATAACGGAATGCATCCGAGATGATAACAACCACCTTATTATTCGCACTTGCAATTTTGGTTCTATAAAAATCACGCTGTTTTGGAATATCCATGATGTATCCGTACTTTTCCAAGTTATCTGCACAAGCATCTGACCAGTTGTTGCCAAGCTGACCTAAGAACCAGTTCTTATATAGTCCCTCTACCACTTCTGTAACGTGCTTATACAAATCATCAAGCAATGGGTATGATATAGTTAGACTCTTTGCGAAGGCACCATGATACATTCTGTAGTAGGTGTCCATCTTATAATATTCTTCCGTGTATTCCTTCCAGACCTGCTTTGCCTCAACTGTGTGGAATCCATTAGAATGCTCTTGGAAGAATACCTGCATATTGGCAACCTGCAAGATACCGTCATAATGATTGGCCACTCTGTCATACCAAACCATGGTACGTCTTTTTTCAACCATAGCCTCGATAACTTCCACACGGAAGATATGGTCACCAATCTCCGTCATAATTTCTGTTAAAATGCACTCATTAATACATGGGAAACATTCTGTTTCAGCAAGGTAGCTGATGTCGATTTTCTTGAATCTCTTATAAAGATTCAGTTCTTCTTCCACATATCGTGCAATATCATAAATCTTTCCCTGGTCATCACTATGAAGCCAGTCAGATAAAAAGTCATAACAATAGGACTGATGTGGAATGGAAATAAAACTGTCCAATCCCACAAAATTCTCCATACCCATGGTACGTGTAGCAGCCGTCATAAAAATATGTGCAATAAGTTTTCCAAGCGTAGCTTCCTCTCCGTCACGATATCCTGTGCCCTGTGCAACCATATCCCAGAAAATGGAATCCATGTTGTAATTTACAAGGCTCTGATATTTTTCGTTCGTATCGTTATCAAGTCCCGCTCCGATGACTGCCTTCATAATGCTGTTAGGCTGTATATCCTTGATTCCACAAATAACTGCCATAGAAGCAAGCACAACTTCCTTTGCACTGGTCATGCCATTGTTCAGCTGTGCCACCTTGCCTCTACGCTCTTTACTATTGAAAAACTTTCTGTACTCCTTTATCAGCTTACGAATTGCAGCCGATGCAGGAAGTCCCATTTCACTCATCCAGATGGAATTGAGGTCGGAACGATACTCTTCGCTATACTGCTCCATTCCAATGAGCCAGTTATCATCCGGCTCTGCATAGGAAATCGGACTGTACACCACATAATTGCCCGACTTATCATCGTGGCAAAGCAACTTTTTTACTGCAAAATTGTTTGTCCCAGTCAGTTTGACGAGTGTGGCATTGGATAACACCACATCGTCAACCTTGTCCTCAAATTCTTTATCTTCGTCATACCAGAAGATAATACGCCTGTTATAGAATTCAGGCAAAGGCTCAGCAAAACGGCGGTTCAAATCCTGAACCACTGTTTCTATATCAATATTCGCCATTGAGCCACCTCCTAACTAACGAAAGTTCCAGCGTTATTTTCTGTTGTAACCTTCAATTTTAAATCATTAATAATCATAGTCTTTATCTCTGCCCATGTGACAGATGCATTAGCTTGAAGTTCTTGTCTTACCCTAAACAGACATTTAATAAGCACGTTTCGTACTATTTCTTCCAATTCAAATAATTCTGTTTTTGAAATATTTTGACCACCACCTTCATGTAGAGACTCTGATCTGAATCTGTAGAATGTTTTCATCCTCGCATACATTCGATCTATTGCTGTAGGGGTAGTCTCTAACATTACTGCAACTCTTTTTGAAAGAACTTCCTTCTTTCCTTGTTGATTATGTCCGAGCAGGGTCATTTCAAGAGCAGTTGTAAATTGCTCAAATCCTGTTGCAATATCCCCTTGTTCTAGTCCCCAAACAAACTCATCGATACAATTTTTCAGAATGTAATATTCTGCACCTTGATAATCCATTATGAACTGATTACATAACTGCACTTCATCTGGTGTAAGTGAATAAATCCTATCGTCCGTAATGTTTCTTGTTACATTATTACTTGTATGGTTCAATGTATTTTTGAAAACACCTAATGAAAATTTATGGTCTAGGAATATTTCCTTTGTTCCTATATTACCTTCTTTAAATAGATGTAACAGAGAAAACATTTTATGCAAATACCCCGTATCTACTTGATTCTGGCTTTCTGCTTGGTTATTACACATCAAATCATTATCGGTATATCTTCCCGGACCCTTTATTGGATTTTCAATATGATAGGAATCTTCTTTCTTAATGCAGATTAAGTACTTTCCATTTTCATCAGCTTTGACTGAACCCATATAATCAATTGCCAGCTGTCCTCTTCCATCGGTAATCTTGTTTTTAAATGGCAAATTATCAATATAAGTTTTTGTGAAGCAATATCCATTACCCAAACGCAGTCCAAGAACACTCTCATCGCAATAAAGGACAACTGCATTAATATCAATGCTTATATCAATCAACAACAGCACCTCCTACTTAATCTTCGCAAGCACATCTTTGAAAATTTCATAGTTGTGCTTTACACCATCGTCCAAGTCAATACGAATCATCTGATCCGCCAAATGATGGATTTTCTCTTCGTACTCACCAATTTCAGTAATCTGTGACTGCAGCGTTGCCTTCTGCTTATCAAGTTTAACCTTCTCACTGCCACTCGCACCCATAAGTCTCTGCTCGATGTCAGCAACCGCTGTGCGATAACGTGACTGTTGCTCATGAACATAATCTGTACGAATACGAGCAATGGTATCCGGCTGATAACGATGCATATAGATTAAACACTTGAAACCATTCTTCTTACCGGAATCGAACAGCCAGTAAATCGGACGTTTCTGATACATCTTGCAATGGTCAGCATAAAACCCATTCAAGAAATAATTTCTGATAACTTCCTTTGGCTGCCCTTTGCCGCCAAGTGCATCTGCGATAAACTTCAAGTTCTCCTGCAATGTATCCTTTCCATAGACAACTTCCACAAACTTTACAAATCTGCCGACAATATCATCCTCGAAATACTCGTCATCACAAACAGGAATAATATTGTCACTGTCAGCCGCAAATGAAGAATACTTGGAATCATCCCATTCTCCACCAGCATAAGCAAGTCCATCCACATCAAGTGAATAACGACCAAACATACAGCCGACCGCATAGGAGATAAATCTTTTAATCACCTCCTGCTTTGATTGGATATTTATGGTTAAACTTTCTTCAGAAACTTTAGCATTCAATTCACTATCTAAACCATAAATATTGATAAATATTTGATTGATTTGCTCTTCAGATTCACATAAATCAGATATATCACTATTTATAGAAGTCATGTACATATCTAATGCATCTTCCATAGTATTCTGGCCATTAATCAATACATTTTTTCTAAAATCCCAACTAACCTCATGACTATTCCATTCATTTCTGGATATTTCAACACATTCTTGAGTTATCTCCTTTAAGTCATGGATATGATTTTCATCAATAATAAGTGGAATTTGCTTTATATCGCCAACTTGAGTTGTAACTGATGGATTGTACATATTGCAAATTCTTACAACAACCTTCGAGTTCATAAACGCTACAATGTATTCGTATAGTTCATCATCAACAAATGCACATGAACCCTTTACATCAAATAAAAAGCCAGTATCATTGGTTCTGACTGCAAAATTTGTTCCGCATATATCAGACCATGTTATACTTTTTCTAAAGTAGTAGTCTCTGTTTTTTAATCGTCCGCCTGGATGTGTCTTATTCAAAACCTCGTGAAATGCCTTTATTTCCTGTCCGTCGTTTTCATAATTAATTACATATTCATTATTTCCAAACCACCTTCGATTTTCTCCCCCCTTTGAATATGGGAACCACTTTTTACCACTTGTTTTTGCTGCAGCTGCATTCAGTCCAAATCCTATCTTATCAAATTGAACTTCATGCCATAATCTTAAAAATCGCTCGTTATCAGAAGTTGTTATTCCCTGTTTAACTGTCACTGTATTCTCAAATGTTGGATGACTAAATGAATTCAGTAACCCGTCTGTAATCCAAAATACAAACCTACTGTCTGGAATACTGTTATACACTTTCATTTTCGTATGACTAATAAACGAACTATATGGATTGTGTGCCGCCTCAATTACTTTCAAAGGTTGCACATCCTCTCCTGGATAATTTTCCAAATTCAAACCAGTTCCATTATAGTTTAAATTATTATTTCTCAAAACAAATGTACAAATAGAAACTGCCGCATCCGAAAATGCAGATTTTTCAAGTTGTACTATGCTCTGTAAATAATTGTCTCTAAGAAGTTTTTTTCTCAAATCAACATAAGAATTAAGATACAACCATACATATGGTGTCATCATTCCAATATATCCATTATGCAATATTCTCGAAGATTCTCTTAAGATAAAGGTTGAAAACAAATCCATCTTTCCTTCGGAATAAAAATCATCTAGGTATTTTGTAAGTTTATCATTCATGCTTTTCCTACGTCCCATATATGGTGGATTTGTTATACTAGCATGAAATTTTTCAGATAAAGTCTCCGCAATCTGAACCAGTGTCTTCAGCCCAAGTGCAGGCTCTCGATACATATTGATGTCTTTCTCAATCTCGTCAAAACGATTATAGAGTGCATCCCAGTCCTGTGGTGTCACAGTTATAATAGAGCCATATTCCTTGGCATCATGCATTTCCTTGACAATGGTATCCATTGCAGCTTTGAGTTTCACATCTCCATTGCAGAAATATTCCAATGCAAAGGAATCGATGTTATTGCTATCCTCAATGGCAAATACATGAGGCTGTGGTACGGCAGGGTTGCCTTCATCGTCTGTTCTCTTTAAGAATCTGCTGTCATACTGACGAGCTTTCATCATAACTGCAAAGTAAGCAAGCTGTGCTGCTCTTTCATCAATATCCAATCCATAGATATTATTGGTAACGATGCTGTCAACTGCCTCACGTATTGTGTAACCATAGGAATCATAAATCTGCATCAGCACATCAAAGAGATACGCCAATATATGGCCACTTCCTGAGCAAGGATCGATAACACGGATATCTTCTGGCTTAAGGTTTGCATACTCCTTACGGATTTCTGCAAGCTGAGTCTGGACATACTCCTCCTGCTCTGCCTCTTCCAGATAGTAATCCCACTTGCTCTTAAGATCATCATTTGGATGCCCCTCTACCCATAAACGACCGAGAGAGTTTTCAACCATATATCGAACAATCCAATCCGGGGTAAACAGCTGTGTTGCCGCAGGGATATTGTCCTTGGTAATCTTCACATTCTTCTTTAAGGCTGCGAACACTTCATCCTTTTTCTCTGTGTTGTAATACTGATACAACCATCCAATAATCTGCACGGCATCCTTCCAGTCATCTTCTGGAATCATCGTGGTCATCTGCTGCACAACACTGCCTTCACGAAGAAGATTGTCCGGGAACAGTAACTCTGTATAATCCGAAATCTTCTGGAACATTCCTGGAAGGACCTTGCTTAAAGCATTGCATTGTGTGATAAGAAGGTACTTGTACAGTTCCTCCTCTTTCCTTGCATCATCCTTTAATTCATAGACTTTTTCCATATCTAGTCCATCAATCGTAAGGTCAATGGCATCTGTAATAATCTGTGGTTTGAAATTATTATTGTCATCGGTAAATACACGGGTACGACTAGGTAGGTATCCGTTCACTTCCATAAATCGAAGCGCAGAGAAACGGTTGAACCATGTATAGGCTACCTCCTCCATAACCTGCTCATAACCCTTGGCACGGATCTGGTCGATCAATGCCTTTCTCTGTGACTTTTCCGATGCAGACATAACTCTTCCGTTTACACTGTCTGCATCATATTCTCCATAGCCTTTTTCTGTTATCTCGTACTGTACGGCTCTTTGACTCACACGAGTGATGAGTTCTCGTCTTGCCCATACTGCAAATTTTTTTATTGAATTCTTATCCATTATGGCCTCCTTAATTCAGCTGAATGCCATCGCAGTTCTTCATAAGCTGCTTAAGCTGAGTTCTCATCTTCTCTACATATTCATCCACATCCGATTCGCTTTCCAAACGCTTAGCAGGGAATACCACCTGTCTGTTAAGAGATTTAATAATCTTCTTAGGTTGTGATGGTTTTTCTGTACCATAATTACCAGCAGGCTCTCTCACAGTACTTGGCTGTGGAACTTCCTTTACACGATTAAGCCCTTCAATGCGGTCAACCGTAGTATCCTTGTACTGAATCATTGGTGGAACAAGTCCATCAAGAAGTGCAAGGCTCTTTAGGTCAGCAATCTTTGTTTTGTACTGTGAGTAGAAAGTATCTGCTCTTGTAATGATTTCTTTCGAATCACTATTGCTGTTACCAGCAGAATGTACAGCCTCCATACACTGTCTTACGATTTCCAAGAGTTCTTCTCTCTTTGCTTCAAGCAATCTGTCATGACCTTCATGTACGGTTCTGATTAAATCGTTAAGTGTTGGAATCTTCATATAATCAAATCCATGGTCAGTCATGGTAATCAGACGAATCTGATCGAGAGCATTATTGGCTTCCTCTTCCTTAGAAAGATAATCTAACTCATTACGCAGGTCATTTACCAACTGTGAAGCTGTATCAAATACCTGCACCTGATTCTTGAAGAAGCCTTCTACCTTTTGCATTTTCTCTTTATTTTCAAACAGTGCATCCTCCTCTGTAAGAACACGGTCAATTAACGCAATGTTGTCCTTATCCTGTGACAGAATACTGTTTACTATAGTAAGTCCATTTGCAACAACCGCATGATCTGGATAATGACTATTTTTACCGTACATTCCATCCAACGCATCAAAGTGTTCCTTCTGCTCTCCGAATTTCTTTTTAATTTCTCTTACAAGGCCATCTTCATCATCTGGAACACTCATCATGTCGAAGTAATCACGCATAATTTCCTTTACAACCTTCATCTTCGCAGCTGTAACGACCTGTCTCTTGGAGATGGATGTCTTGCCAATTTCACTCTTCTTACGGAGCATATCCAGGAGTTTCGGATTATCCGGCTGTATAGTTGCTCCACCATACTTGATGGTAACTTTCTGCTGATAAATAAGCATAGCAGCCACATAAGCAATATCAATCTCTCTCCAACCATAAGGAATAGCTTGATATCTGCTCTGAACATCTGCCATAGAGGTTGGAAGATTTCTTCTATGCTGTGTTTCCAAATATTCTTCCATCTTTGCTGCTGCATCTCTGTTTGGTTCTGTTCCCTGAATATAGGACTTTGCACCACTTAATACTTCCATAACATCAGCATCTGATTCTGCATTTTCTGTAATGAGGTCCAGGTCACTGTAGACATGGGAAACAAGATAATCCAAAGCCTGATCAATCTTCGACTTTGCATCCCCACTCTTAATTTCGATATGTTCACCATCTACATAGAACTGTGCATTCACAATGGCCTTCTTCAAATCTTCCATTGCTTCCTGTTCATAGGTAGTAGCCTCTTCCTGCTGATTGCGGATAATATCCTGTACAGTCTTGGAAAGTTCGGTAATATTTCTCTGTTTTACATATTTACGAATTTTCATTGCCTGCTTTAAGTTCTCATAATAGTTGGACTCATCAAGCACAACGATAGCCTCGCCGCTTGATGCAGGCATCAAATATAAATCATTCTTCTTTTCTTCATCCGTATTCACTGTCATGAAACGAAGTCTCATTCCACCAGTTGGTGCACCAGTCATAACATTGTCCACATACTGATCGAATGCGAAATCATACTTCTTATAACGGAATTTCTTAGTGGTATAGATATCACCATAAATCATATGTGAAATACGCTCTACGATATTTGCAGTATCTACACTGACAATATTGATATCCTCCTGAATACGCTGTTCCTCATCAGTAAGGAAGTTATATGTATCTCCCGATCTTCCGATATAGTTCTGGCTAAGTAATCTATCTAAGGACTTATTGATTCCTTCTCTTAAAATCACCTTATCAGCACGGATATCATCAGCCATCAGAATTACGATATTATCAATGGTTCCTCTAATATCGCTGTCAATATATCGGATAAGATATAACAGTTTCAGTACATCCACATCCTGTGCTTCGATACCGTTGGCATTATCTGCTGCCTTCTGGCAACGCTCAATCACACGGCGAATAGAACCTTCAAGGAATGTATGGACAGTATCATAGAAACGGAAGAATGGAACAAGTGCATACTCATCCTTTTCCTGCAACTTCTGTACTGCCTCTTGGAATCCCGAAAGCATTGAACGTTCTCCACCAGACAGATGCTTTCCAGAGTTACCATGCTTACGAATTTCTGCAAATACCTTCTGCATGATGATGAACTGATATGGTACGAATGGGAAGTTGTTAGCAAACTCTTCTGGTCCACTGAATCCCTTAATATCAAGTAAGGCATCGTCCTTCTTAAAGCTGAACAAATTACGAAGAACAGAATCATTCTGATTGTATACTTCCATAAGTTCTGCCTTGGCTTCTGGTTTCTTCTTAAGGATACGTTCCTGGATGACTTCATCTACGGATGAAGATGTAAGACTAAGTCTTGTTTTGAAACGAGCCTGAATACGGGAGAACTCATCATTACGAACCTTGATGATTTCGTTGATGGCTTCCTGTCCTGTACAGCATACCCATACCTTACCATTGCATTTTGCACCGAGTTCCTCTACGAGAGACTGCAGATTCAAAAGAAGGTCTGTGGATGTTCCAATATACTGACCAACCTCATCCACCATAAAAAGAAGTCGGAAGTTATCTGGCTTGCTATCTACATAATCCTTAATCTCCGATACAAGCTGTGCAATACTGATTTCTGCTGTCTCTGTACCATTGAACCAGTTACGAGCAGCTGTCTCACTCATACCAAGAACTGCTGTAAGTGTATCTACAACATCGTCCTCAAAGAATGCATAGGCATCTCTAGATTCTACCCAAGGAGAGCCATTCTTTTGTTCAAATACTCTTCTGAATTCATCAGTCTTGCCCTGCTTTGCAATGAACTGCTCCAGCTTGGCCACCTTCAAGTCCTCGCCATATAATCCAAGATGGTTATAGAACATCTTTGCAAACACACGAAGGACAGCAGTCTTGTCCTTATTACTGAAACCTTCAATATCAATATTGAAAAGGATAGTCTCTGTCTCGCCCCTTGTTGCCTTATCAATCATCATGAATGTGGCAGGGTCACTCTCAAATTTCTTACGGAAGAATTCTACGGTTTTTACACCCCCAATGTTGCGGTTTTCCAAAATATAAGACAGCATTTTAAGGAAGTGAGATTTACCACTTCCAAAGAATCCTGAAATCCAAACACCCATGTCGGATGTTGGTCTGTCGAAAGAATCACTGTAATAATTAAAAAAGCTAATGAAATGCTTCTTCAGTTCCTTTGTGATTACATACTCTTTTACCTCTTGCTCGATGACTCCCAGTTCATCCTGATCTACTTTGATGACACCATTTATCGGTCTGTTGATATCCTCTTCAAACATATTTTGAATTATCATAGCTTGGTTTCCTCCGTTCCTATCTCATTAAACGCTCTATAATATGAATTCGGTTTTAATTTATTAAACAGCTTCATATATGAACCATCGAATTTTCCCGGATACATCACAAGGATTGGAATATCCGAGAAATATGGCTGCAATGCATCCAACAGTGTATGCACTCGCAAGAACGGGAACACATCCCCAACTCCTGTTATGAGAAGGATATCCTCTCCAACCATATGTGGTTCATATTGTATCTTGTCAATAAACGCTCCAACCTTTGCAACGGAGTTCATCTGCTTTAATATAAATTCTTTTCCCTTCTTCTCTTCCATTGCGGGAATGCTGTTTGTGATTCTCTTGTCATCACAGATGGAAAGGAATGTCTCATACAGATTTACTTCAATCAATCTGCAGTTTAGTGATTGGTCAGTCTTTAGCTGTTCCACGAAATGCTGTACAATCATTTCATCCTTAGCATCGTAACAAAACATACGAATATTTACTTCATTGCTTAGACCCTTACCTAGTAGAAAATCCTCTTCTTGGATATTTCCACGAAGTATGTCTAAACGTTCCTTAATGTCACTCACCTATCGTAACCTCCTTAAGAAAAATAGTTGAATGCCGCAAGTGCTGCATCATCACCATTATCCTTGATTGCATTCTCAAGTGTTGAGTTCAACCACACTGGATTCAGCTTTGTTGCCTTGGTACTGTCCAAATACTCATTCTCCACAAGCACTCTTGCAAGTATCTGCTTTAGCTTTGTAATTGTGGTATCGCTCCAACTTGCCACCACTTCATCCTGTTCCTGCAAACGAAGAAAAAAAGTGTTCAAGTCTATCCTACCAAAAGAGGTGTCCCTTAAACGGTACTTCTCCCCAATAACTGTAATCATAAAATCCCATACAAGTCGATATTGCTTCATCATAGCATACAAGCATATCTGCTTTGCAACATCCGTTGGCTGCGTAGCAATGGCTTTCACAAGTGTCTCATCATCCATGCACTTCAATCTTTTTATACAGTTATGTGCTATTCGCTTTAGTGACTTCTCCGTAGGATATTGGAACAGATTATCATCAATAATTCTCTGTACCACTTCTTCATCAGACAAGCCTTCTGTCATTAGCTTGGCAGTCGTTCTTACTTCATAAAATAAAAATTGCTCCCTTGTCATACTTGCTGTATAAGGGCTGCTTGTATTAATCTTCAACATCGCTCATATCATCCTCTGGTTCATCGTCTGGCACGAATTCAACCACATCAGCTATATTGCAATTAAGTGCCATGCATATTTTCATAAGCACTTCCATTCCAACATTCTCGCCCTTTGACAACTTGGTCACGGATGTCCAGCTGATTCCTGCCTGTGCCAGCAAATCTTTTTTCTTCATATCCTTGTCAATCAGGATTTTCCATAACTTTTTGTAACTTGCTTTCATTATTTTACCTCTACAAAACTTCTAAATTTCATTACGCTCTTTACAAGTATTTGTTGTGGTCAGAACATCTGCTTTTAGCCTCTTTGCAATAAAATCAGGCAGATATACCACTTCACCTTACTAGTATACGTTTATATCTTTCAAAAAGCAAGTAAATCTCCGTAAATAAAGGAATAATTCTTTTTAAAGTGTTGTAAATCTCCGACATTAACTCCGTAAAGTGAATTTATAAATCGTAAAGCGAAATTTTAAATTCCAGTTTTTTCACCCCCAAAATCGCAATTTTGAAATTTGCTCTTGTACATAGTTTTTGTTACAATCTCCTATGGTTATCTGTATGTTGGAAAGGATTACCACATGAGTGAACATAATCAAAAACATTTAACCTTGTCCAACAGGACTTACATAGAACAGGAACTGTTGCAAAAGAATACATTCTCTTCTATAGGTGATGTCTTGCATAAAAATCCTTCTACTATTTCAAAGGAAGTGAAACGTTACTATAAAACTGTTCCTGCTAAATACAGCTACAAATGCAACCTTTGTCCTATTGCGACCAAATATCTTCCGCAACATCTGATGCCCGGCTGTATATATCAAATATAATACTTATCCTGTTCTACTCTATCCAGTAACTCACCTTCCTTGAAATTCTTCAAGGTCATTACTCTGCCACA
>UMKQ01046142.1_pt1 | contig 23407 bp, 26 predicted proteins | sample 1966371 | NCBI WGS metagenome assembly UMKQ01 (sample SAMEA4836180, study PRJEB28245) | human gut metagenome | biome: gut microbiome; material: fecal sample | place: Denmark | collected 2008
AGGGCGCACACTTCACGACCTGACAACCATTTCTCCGGCTGATGGGTATTCTCTTTGCAAATCCGTTCCACTTGACTGGCGAACCCGTAAAACCGTCCGCACATCTGTTTAAAGGTCTGTTCCTCAATAGTTACGATATTCATACGTCTTTCTCTTTTGGCTGGTTGAATATTCCTTTCTGCATTTCTTCCCGGTAGAGAGCTGAAAGAACATCATTGTGCGTACCTAAATGTTCTTCCAGTACGTTATCAATGAAATTTCCGATGCTTACTTGTTTGTTTGTAATCACGCCTACAATCTGAACGATACGTTTTTGTATCTCTCCGCTTATGTACACGCTTTGACGGTTGCAAACCGACCGTTTTTTAAGGAACACCGATTTATAACTTTCCCGTTCCTTGCTTGCTGTTTCCTGTAATGATTGTTTTACTTGTTCCATACATTTAATTTTTAATGATTTATAAATAAGTTGATTTATTCCCGATACTGATTGAAATAATGTAAGCCAGTTTTATAACTATGTCCCTTTATCTTTAAATAGCTTTCAAACATGGTTTAAAATTATATTCAGACCTTGTTTTACTGTCTCATATATTACCACCATTCAATCATTTTTCAGCAAAGAAAGGGGTAAAAACAGACGCTTTTAAAAATGGGGTTACTTTGTCCGTTTGTGTCGTGATTTGGCGCAATATCTTATATTTCAAGGAAAAATTGCTGTCTGTAATTTTGCAACTGATAAACAGACAGAGGATAAAGCCAAACCACTTGCTTTGGCAATCTGACCGTAGGGAAGATTTTTATGTTCATTAGAACATAGCAAGTTGTGTTTTGAGGCACGCACTTCGTTTTTTGTGCCTCAAAACCTTGCCACCTTTTAAGGTGGTTAGTTTTACTCCGAAGTCGTAAAACCAGTAAACAATTATCATTATGGAACAGAAAAAGAAGTCATTTAACAAAGGTGGGCGCAAGCCTAAACTTGACCCACGGACACACCGTTATTCACTGAATTTAGACGATGTGGAGAACGCCAAGTTCTTAGCCTTTTACGACCAATCAGGCTACAAGGTAAAGGCGCATTTCATTAAAAATTGCATCTTTGGCAAGTCATTTAAAGTGCTTAGGATTGATAAAAGCAAGGTTGATTATTACATTCAACTCTCCCAACTGTTTTCACAATTCAGGAGCATAGGCATACTGTATAACCAAACAGTGAAAGAGATTCATTCTAATTTTGCAGAGAAGAAAGCGTTTACCCTGCTTTACAAACTGGAACAATACACTGTTAAACTGGTAAAGACGAACCAGCAAATTATTGCGCTTACCAAACAGTTTGAAGCATCTTATAAGGAGGAGGGAATAATATCGGCAGAAAAGTAAATACTACTTGCCAAAAGAAAAACATCCCGGAAATGCCACGTGTACAGTTTCGGGATGAATTTCACTCTTACTTATTCGCTCCGTGTTCTTTCTCGAATATTCGAAGCGTACCCACATCAAACCGTTCCTTTATAAACTCACGCACATCGGAAGCCCGATAGTAGGCTTTTCCGCTAATCATCATAAAGGGCAGTAGTTTCTTGCTTCTCAATCTCTGTAATGTCCGGGTACTGACTTTGAACAACAGGCATAAATCCTGATTATCCAAAAGTTTGTCATTCGGCATTACTTCGGGGTTGGTCTGCAATGACTTTATATCTTTGCCTACTTCATCCAGTTTATCAAGTAGTTTTTGCATCCAGTCTTTGAACTCGTAATTATCTACATACATATTGCTTCATTTTTCAGGTTATACATAAATGATTACCAATCGATTGATGAAGCAAAGTTCGGAAAAGGGAAGCAAATAAATTACATGGTAGCATACGCTACCCCGTATAAATTGATGCTAAACACCTGATTATCTATACCCTTTATTTTCGTGTTCTTTTCGAATAAGGTTTGCCAGTTCATTAAGGAACTCTGTTAGTTTAGCTGGCTTTCGCTTGATGACATCCATGTACTTTTGGTGATAATCACCCAATTTGATATTAAAGAGCCATTCAAAGGCTTTGCCTAAGTCTGTCAGGTGAACAGGTTTTCCATTCTGATATATTACACGTTTGGAAAGGAATAAGCCGCTGACAATTTCCATGATATTAACAAGGCTTGTCTTGTCTGCCAAATGGAGAGGAGAAAAGATTAGCTTATTTGCGTGTTGTTGAAATTGTTCGGGGTATTTGATACGCAAATTCACTATGCGTACTTCTGTTTTGATTAGTTCTATTGCTTCATCTATAAGGCATAGTAAGGCATTTTTTCCCCTGCTCAAATCGTAAACGATACGATTTAAGCCTGTTTAGTCCAAAGGATAAGTAGCGCAATAATACGCTATAATCCTGTTCGTTCAAACTGGAATCTGCTAAATGGATAGCCAATTCTTCAATAGCTTCTGCCAATTCTAATACAGAAACTTCATGCTGTGAGTTCTCCGACAATAACCGGAAAAATCTCTGTTGTAATATACTTTTCATGTAGTACTAAAATTATATTATGAATCACCTTTGTTCTCTATTTTCGCATATCCGTTTGAATAATTCCCTACAACATTATGATTATCATCATAAATATATCCATTGGAATAATATCCTTTGAGTATTCTCTTTGGACTATAAATATATCCGTTAGCATAATTGCCAATAGTTTCACCCTGCTTGTCAAATACATATCCATTTCGATAGGTAATCAATGACGTTTTGCATGAACCAAAACACAAAACGCTCAGAATTAGTAATAATGTTCTCATATCATTTTTGAATTAGTATCTAAATCTTGATGTATCTATTCCTTTTATCTCCTTTTTCTTATATCCACCAAAGCGATAACTGAAATGCAGCGTAAATGCTCGTGAATAAAATCCGCTATTCATATTCAAGTTTTGCCCCTTATAACGGACTCTTGTTGCAGGCATCCCTGTATCAAATATGTCATTGCAACGGGCGGATAAACTCAATTTGCCATTTGCAAAATTCCATTGCAATCCGGCAGTGAGATTAAAAATAGATTCTATATCAAATGTCCCTTGTATGACGGGGGTCTGTATATTTCCCATTAACTCGAAAGACAAATTCTTATTTACTTTAAACGTATTATCCAGTGTACCGCTAAATACCCATTTCTTACGATTGAAAGGAATGTCGAAAAAATCATCACAGCGTTGGTGCATTTGCATACCGATTAAGGTTAATCTGGAATCCAGCCAATTACCTGCTTTAAAGGGGAATATGATATTTGCTCCCCACACCTGCATATAGTTCCAATTTCTATTTTTATAGATTAGTGCCAGCCTGTCAGTAGATTGATAGGCGGCTTGTGTGAAATAATCTGATGTATGCGTGAAAAACAGACTAAAAATATACTTTTTCAAAAAGATATAACTTCCATTCACATTATAATTCGTCATTGGCTTCAAATTCGGTGTTCCCCATAATTCTGTATATCCATTAAGATAACTGACGGAAGATTGCATATCCCAATAACTTGGATAAGTTTTGTCCGTAGATAATGAAAGTTGAAACATATGTTTCGGTGTTTTAAAATAAGTCAATGATGCTTGTGGGTAAACTGCCCATTTATGATAATTGCCAATAGTATAATATTCTCCCGTAGCAGAAACGGATAAAGATGTACCTGTTGTATAGTTTTTGCTCAATGATACATAAAAGCTGGTAGTTTGTTCTCTTAGATTGGAATATGTATTTTGAGTTTGAATGTTACCTGTCACTTCATCATAAGTTTGAAAATCATGGTCTTTAGCAAATCGGTAGGAAATTCCATAACCAAGATTCCATCCTTTTGATAGAGATTGTTTCTGGTCTGCATAGATAGAGTAGCGGTCTATCTTTTGTCCACCAACCATAGAGAAACGACTCTGATTTCCATCTTGATAATCAGCATATAGCCTTTGATTATTATTAGAAGTATAATATGTATAATCACCACCTATTTCAAGTCCGAAGCCTGAATGATATTGCAATGTAATATTGTGCATTTGATTGTCAATATATTTATCAACATTGCTTGTTTGGTAATTGCCTGATGTCCGGCTATTATTATACTGGTCGGGGGTATAACTACCTGTGTATGCTATATTGATATTGTTTTTGTCGTTGAAGTTATATTCAAAAGCTGCTCTAAGGTCGTGCTTCCAGTACTTACTACGCAGTTGTTCATTTTGTATGATATTATGTAGTTCATCTTTTAGCGTATGTTTGGAATCAAGGTCTATGTACTCCATCTTTTTTACGTTATTTGCTCCGTACATTACATCAAAAGCCATTTGGGGAGTTGATGAACGAAAGTTTCCATTCATTCCCCCATCATTGAAGTATTGGTTTTTATAGTTAGCACTTATCTCCCCCTGAAAAGAGTAGTCGTTTGAATGCTTTAAAACAATATTAATAGCTGCACCCCGTACATGATATTCAGGAGGCGCACTGTACATTACTTCTGCTTTTTCTACACGACTAACCGGAGTATTGCGCAAAATTGTTTCAAGTTGTCCGGCATCCATTGTTGTAGGTTTGCCATTTAGAATAACAATCAGTTTTCCTGCTCCAGCCAAAGTTAGTATTCCTTTATCTTCTTGCACTCCCGGTATCTTTGTCAATGCTTCATAAGCATTGTTTACGAGTTGATTTTGGGTAAGAATAGCAAGATTATACCCTAAAAGTCCATTCTCCACTTTTGCAAAAGGACGTTCCGCCTTTATAATAACTTCATCCAAAGCATAGTCTTTAGGTTGAAGTTGAATAGTTCCAGCATCATTTCCCTTACCTACCATTTGTTTGGTTTCATATAAAAGGTGTTGTATTATCAAGCGGTATTCTTTCTGTTGGCTTTTAAAAACGAATATGCCGTCAGTATTGGATATGGATGCACCTATATAGGTCGAATCCATCGCTTGCAAAATAATAGTCGCACCGTCTATAGGTAGTTGTTTGTCATCTATTATTTTTCCGTTAATCGTTTGTCCCCAAACGACTGTTTGAGAGCAACCTAAAAATAGGTAGAAAAATATAAATGTTATTATTTTGTTTAATCGCATCATACTAATTCTGTTTATTGATTAAAAGACAATTAAAAAGTAAAAGAAACTCCTGCTCCGAAGAACCATTCCCATCTTTTTTGTATTATGTTATATTGGTAGTTCGTTTGGGTTTTAATAATGGCATATTTGCCTATCTCATATGAAAATCCTGCTCCTACCTTATAAGGGATAGAAGTTGCAGGAAGTATCACACTACGTTTTTTATCTAAAGAATAATTTCCATATATATTAAAATTTAGTTTTTTAGTCAATGGAATTGATATGTTAGTATTTCTTTCTATGCTAACATAAGGGTTATCCATATATGTTTTGCTACTTATTCTAAAGCCCTTTATATTTATATATTCAATCTTCTTACTATAAGTGCTGTCTGATAATAAATCTGATTGAATGTACATACAAGATTTGCCTAACTGGTTGTAATTCAGTAAATCACTTTTAATTTTTATATCTAATATAAAATCGTTCAATTTATTATTGTTTTCCTTTAGACAAGAACCTGTCAGGGATTGCTCCAATTCTTTTCTAAAGGCATCGTTTATATGTATCGGTATTTCACCATCTAACATCTTAGATAGTTTAATCGAATCTTTTGTTGTCCATTCCTCTTGTGCAAAGGCAAGGCAAGGAATAAGATTTAGCATGAAAATTATTAAAACTCTCACTGTTTTTTTAATCAGTTCGACATAAATGCAAATTGAAAGCTATAAATTATTACGACTTTAAGGTTTCTCTTTAGGAGTAAGTTCAAAATATTCTCTTGTCATTCCAAGCTCTCCAAATTCCCCATTCCTTCGGTATGCTGAAAATTTCTTTTCTGTAAGTTCATCTATATCCCAGTAAGCATTATGACCAAAGTAGATTATGCCAAAACTGGAATCGGAAAAAGCCCATTGACTGTTAACAGTACTTTGCTGTTCCTTTCCATTTTTATCTGTAGTTATTAAGATTCTTGCATATGTACCGTTTTTAGAAAATTTATATATGTCTTGATAACTCATTCCCTTATCATTTATTGTTTTTTCGCTCATCCAAGTAATATCGCAAATCAAATTAATGATACGATTTTCACTTTCTGTATAATATCCACTCTTTTCTATGCAACTTGTTTGTAGCATAGCGATAAGTATAGTTATTATAAGTAATGTTTTCCTCATAATTTATAGAAATTTTATGTGCATCCAAATATTTAGTTTTATTTTTAATTGATAAATCATAAAGGGTGTGTGATAGCCACCACATACCCTTATTAAAATTAAGTATACTGTTTAATAACTAAAAGTACATTGAGCTATATGCCCATAGCTTGGTGTACTCCCTTTGCTTTTAAATTCCCATGAAAACATTCCGTCGCTTCCTTGTTCATTCACATAAGCCGTCCAAAAAAATGAAGTATTCCACAATAGACCAGTACCACAGAAAGCAACACTTTCTAAAGTTAATGCACTGTTACTTGAAGCAGTTTTGCTATTTGTACGCAATACTTCAAAGAAATAATAGTTTGGTTGAACATTCAGTTCCAAATTCACATCCATTCTTATTGTACGACTTGCATCCTTAAACTTTTCTGTTCTCACGCCATTTCCACTTGTTACCTCTAAAGAATAGGGTAAAGTTCTCGTAGGAGCAGATGAAGCATATGAAGATACAAAATCAAAGTTTGCATCTCTCAATTTTTTAACCAAAGTCTTCCCATCTACCGAAAATACGATGTAAGTTACATTTGGATTTTCAATAGCCATTGCCACTTGCGTATTCAAATCCCGTAGAGTTCTTTTACATTTATCAAAATTTATTGGACTTACTTTTTCCAACTCTTTCCAATCTGCCCCAGTCACATAAGATAAGGCTCTTGTTTTTTTGTTTTCATTGATGTAATACTCGTTAGTAGACTCGTTTATATCAATAAAACGAGATAGAACTTGCATATCAGTTTGAGTATCTCTAACAACAGGTTGCTGTGTAATCACTTCATCATCAGAACAGGATGAAACAATTATACATCCAACTAAAAAGCAAGCCATGTGCAAAATCTTTTTCATATCTTTATTTTTTAGAAATTATATTAATCATTTGGCAAATTAATGAAGAATAAAGAAAAGAGGTCTTGAACTCATTCAAGACCTCTTCCCAATTAACATTTTAAGTGCTTGCTTAACACAATGCGGTGAGGATTCTATTTCCCCAATCTTTTACGTATATGGCTTATTGTTTCTGGGGTAACTTGAAAAAAAGATGCTACTTCTTTTAATGTAATGTAATCTTGAAAGTTGGGACATCGATTCAATAAATCAAGATATAGTTCTTCCGTGTTCTTACAATAAAAATCCAATAGACGGTTATACATTAGCAAATACGAGTTATCAACAAGCACACGCCTAATTCGCTGTGTATCATCATTCATATCAAAGAAAGATTCTGCTTCTTGAAAGGATAAACAATAAATCCAAGAGTCTTTTACTGCTTCTATCGTAACTGGTGATGGCGCAGATTGTTCTATGAAGGCAGCCAAGCCACCTAAATACTCTTTAGAGAAAGTATAACCAACAATATGCTCATCGCCTCTTGTATCAATTTTGGTATATTTAAATAGACCATCTTCAATATATGCTCCTTGCTTGGCTAAAAATCCTTGTGTTACAAATCGCTCTTTCCTTTTTATTTCTTTATATTTCCCATGCGTTAGAATATATTCCTTGAGCAAACTCATTTTCTGAAGTTGATCATATTGTAGGTTGAAATTTTCCATATCTAAATTAGTTTAAACTCTTGTTGATACAAAAATAGAAGAAATCATAAAGATAAAGTATTATATATTTCATATTTAGAAGAAAATAACTATTTTTGTGGTGAAGTTTTTGAAATGATGCAATCCAAAGTAAATAAAGGTAGATAGCACGTTGCTAAAACGTTACCCTTTTCATAATTCACATATACAACTTGTTGTATTTCAATGCAATATACCATGAAGTTATAGTTGTTGCAAAAGTATGGCGGGCAAGATGAAATGTTAAATTCTTTTTAATTCCGCAAACGTCCGCTATTTCTTTCAAGTAGGCGTTAAGTTTTTGATTGCTGATTACCGGAAGTATCTTACCGTTCGGCAGCTTGCCTTTGTACTTCTTCAATATCATTTTGGGAATATCCAGCAAGGGAACATTTACGTCCGTGTTGGTCTTTTGGCGTTTGGTGATTATCCATAACTTGCCGTCAAAGGATTTGCGTATATTATCCTGGGTAAGGTTGGCAACATCAATGTAAGCCAAACCAGTGAAACAGGAAAAGATAAATAAGTCCCTGACGTTTTCCAACCGTTCGGAAACCATCTTCTTTTTAAGGATGATTTTAATTTCATCCTCCGACAAATACCCTCTATCCACTTTCTCCAAACGTATTTTATAGTTGGCGAACGGGTCGCCTACCAGGATACCGTTATTACGGGCTATCAGAATAATGCGTTTGAAGAACTGCATAAACTTGGCAGTCGTATTATATCCACATTTACAAGCAGTACGCAAATACAACTCGAAGTCAGTAATAAACATCGGAGTAATTTCATTGATGGCAATATCTGATATATTGTATTTGCTTTGAATAAACTCGGCAAGATGGCGGCGGGTCACTTCATATTTGCGGTAGGTGGCAATCGTCTTAGAAATGCCGACCAACTGCTTAACATCGTCATTGTGCTTTTTGAAAAGGGTAAGAACTGTTTCGTGCTTCTCACTGTGCCCTAAAAATTCATTCTTCACCTTTTCGGCTGTTACATAGTTGTCACGCCGTTGCTGTTCGTGATAGATATTATTCAGGGATGCTTTTATATCCTCTAACAAGGCATTAATTCTGCCTGCATCCTTACCTTTGGCTTTGCCTGCTGTCACATTCCAGTTTTCAGGCTGAATGCTTTGTTTTGTACTGAACTGGCACAACTTACCGTCAATAGTAATACGTACCATAATCATAACCTCACCATTCTTCTTTTCAGAACCTTTCTTTAAATAGAATAGGACTTTGAATGTACTCTTCATAATCTCACTTTTTTTAAGTTGCAAATCTAATGATAACTAATTAAATGTGAGATATTTAGACGGTGGATAAATTCGGACTTTCTGAGGTCATTTTCAGACAAATCGTTACCGTTTTTGTCCGGTAAGGAAAGGGTAACGATTTAGTAACGAAACTATGTCTTTTCAAGTCCTTTTGCTGTCTTGGAAACAAGACTTATAGGCAATAAAAAAACCTACAAATCGCTGATTTGTAGGTTTTTGTCCGTTTACTGTCCTTGTTTGTCCAGTAGGTTCTGCGGAGAGACAGGGATTCGAACCCCGGGTACCTCGCAGTACAACGGTTTTCAAGACCGCCGCAATCGACCACTCTGCCACCTCTCCAAAACTACTTTTCAATAGTGCTTTTCTCTTAAAGCGCTGCAAAGGTACGAATCATTTTCAAATCTGCAAACGTTTCGGCATTTTTTTCGCGAAATAATCGTATTTTTGCGGCACATTTCAACTTAAAGCGTTATACAGATAAATAAGACAGTACATGATATATCCCCAGAATTTTGAGCAAAAAATAGGATTCGACCAGATCAGACAATTATTAAAGGACAAATGTCTCAGTACGTTGGGAGAAGAGAGAGTATCGGAAATGAACTTCTCCGATCAATTTGAAACTGTTGAAGAACTGCTGAACCAAGTCACAGAGTTTGTCCGCATCATACAAGAAGAAGATAACTTCCCGGATCAGTTTTTCTTCGATGTCCGTCCATCATTAAAACGGGTACGGGTAGAAGGCATGTACATGGACGAACAGGAACTGTTCGACTTGCGGCGTTCATTAGAGACAATCCGCGACATCGTACGTTTTCTGCAACGGAACGAGGAAGAAGAATCCGACCACCCTTACCCCAGCCTGAAAAGACTCGCAGGAGATATTGCCGTATTCCCGCAACTTATCACCAAGATAGACGGCATTCTGGACAAATACGGTAAAATCAAGGACAACGCCTCAACCGAACTGTCACGCATCCGCCGGGAATTGGCTAATACGATGGGGAGTATTTCACGCTCGCTGAACAGCATCCTGCGTAACGCTCAATCGGACGGATATGTGGATAAAGACGTTACTCCGACCATGCGCGACGGTCGATTGGTAATTCCGGTTGCCCCGGGGCTGAAACGCAAAATCAAAGGTATCGTCCATGATGAATCGGCCAGTGGTAAAACTGTATTCATCGAACCGGCAGAAGTGGTAGAAGCCAACAACCGCATCCGCGAACTGGAGGGAGACGAGCGTCGCGAGATCATCCGTATCCTGACCACATTTTCCAATACATTGCGTCCTTCCATTCCGGAGATACTCCAATCGTACGAATTTCTGGCCGAAATCGATTTCATTCGCGCCAAAAGTTACTTTGCCATTCAAACCAGCAGCATCAAGCCCAGTCTGGAAAACGAACAATTACTGGATTGGACCATGGCTGTTCATCCACTGCTGCAATTATCCCTTGCCAAGCACGGAAAAAAGGTAGTTCCCCTGGATATAGAACTGAGTACCAAACAGCGCATCCTCATTATATCCGGCCCTAATGCCGGAGGTAAATCAGTCTGCCTGAAAACCGTAGGACTGCTGCAATACATGTTACAATGCGGTATGCTGGTACCTATGCACGAACGCAGCCACGCCGGTCTGTTCGGCAGCATCTTCATCGATATAGGCGACGAACAATCCATTGAAGACGACTTGAGCACTTACTCTTCCCACCTGACGAACATGAAGATCATGATGAAGAGTTGCAATGAACGCAGCCTAATTCTGATCGATGAATTCGGAGGCGGTACAGAACCCCAGATTGGCGGGGCCATTGCGGAAGCTGTTCTGAAACGATTCAACATAAAGCATACTTTCGGCGTTATTACTACACACTACCAAAATCTGAAGCACTTTGCAGAAGACCATGAAGGTGTGGTAAACGGAGCTATGCTCTACGACCGCCACTTGATGCAGGCACTGTTCCAACTTCAAATCGGTAATCCCGGAAGTTCTTTCGCAGTAGAGATAGCCCGGAAAATCGGTTTACCGGAAGATGTCATTGCCGATGCTTCCGAAATAGTGGGAAGCGAGTACATCAATGCTGACAAATACTTGCAGGACATTGTGCGGGACAAGCGTTATTGGGAAGGCAAACGCCAGACCATCCGTCAACGTGAAAAACAGATGGAAGAAACCATCGCCCGTTATCAATCGGAAATGGAAGAGTTGCAAAAGTCGAGAAAGGAAATCATCCGCCAGGCCAAAGAAGAAGCCGAACGGTTATTGCAAGAATCGAACGCACGTATCGAGAACACCATACGTACCATTAAAGAGGCACAGGCTGAAAAAGAAAAGACACGCCTCGTCCGTCAGGAACTGGCAGAGTTCCGCGAGTCGATGGACAGCCTGACTTCCAAAGAACAGGAGGACAAGATAGCCCGAAAGATGGAAAAGCTGAAAGAAAAGCAAAACCGGAAGAAAGAAAAAAAGCAGAATGTTCCGAAAGAACAACAAGCTGCACAGCAAACTCCCCAAGTAGCTCCCATCACCGAAGGGTGTCCGGTACGCATCAAAGGGCAGAGTTCTGTCGGAGAAGTGCTTGAGATCAACGGAAAGAATGCAGTCGTAGCTTTCGGCAGTATCAAAACAACCGTAAAGCTGGAACGGTTGGAACGAAGCAATGCAACTCCTCAGAAACAGGAGCCTGCTAAAAGCACTTTTGTCAGCAACCAGACCCAGGACAGCATGTACGAGAAGAAGCTGAACTTCAAGCAAGATATCGATGTGCGGGGAATGCGGGGGGACGAAGCCTTACAGGCTGTTACCTATTTTGTGGATGACGCTATCCTGGTAGGTATGAGCCGGGTACGTATTCTGCATGGAACCGGAACGGGAATTTTGCGTACCCTAATCCGCCAATATCTGCAAACCGTACCGGGTGTCCGTCACTTTGCCGACGAGCATGTCCAATTTGGGGGAGCAGGTATCACGGTAGTCGATTTGGCATAAAAGAACAAAGAATATGAAGAATAACCTGTTAAGTGAAAGATTAGTTTATACCGGTGAGAGCCAGACTCCCACTCACCTGCATTTGTGTACCTACAATGCCCTCGAAATGCAGGAAGTATCGGGCACCGATTTCCAGGCTGTAGCCAATGCACTCAACCACGAAGAAATCAACTGGCTGCAGATACACGGGCTTCAGAATACCGAGCTCATCCGCGAAATATGCAGCCACTTCGAAATAGACTTTCTTACCCTTCAGGATATTCTGAATGCCGAACATCCCACAAAGATAGAAGAGCATGACAAGTATACGGTACTGATCATGAAAATATTCCGCTTCAACAACAGAGAAGAAACAAGCCCCGAAGATGAGATGGATGAATTGGAGCAGCAACAGGTGTGTATCATACAAGGGAGCAACTTTGTGCTTACCTTTCTGGAAAATGAAACCGACTTCTTCGATGACGTTACCTCCGCCCTGCACAATGACGTACTGAAAATCCGGAGCCGGCAAAGTGACTACCTGCTCAGCGTTTTGCTGAACAGCGTGATGGGAAACTACATTTCCACCGTATCCACCATCGACGACTCGTTGGAAGATCTGGAAGAAGAACTACTCACCATCAGTGACGGAAACGACATCGGCATCCAGATACAGGCACTCCGCCGGCAATATATGCTGATGAAAAAAGCCATTCTTCCGTTAAAAGAACAATACGTCAAACTATTGAGGGCGGAAAACTCCCTGATGCACAAAGTGAACCGTGCCTTCTTCAATGATGTCAACGACCATCTGCAATTCGTATTGCAAACAATCGAAATATGCCGGGAAACGTTATCGTCTTTGGTAGACCTTTATATATCGAACAATGATCTGCGGATGAACGACATCATGAAGCGGCTCACCATTGTTTCTACCATCTTCATCCCGTTGACTTTTCTTGTCGGTGTATGGGGAATGAACTTCAAGATTATGCCCGAATTGGACTGGCGGTATGGATATGTATACGCCTGGATATTGATGATATTGGTAGGCGCAGCCGTATACTGGTTTTTCCGTAAGAAGAAATGGTATTAAGTTACCAAAAATCTTGAAAAAACAATTACCTTTGCGCAACAACCTAATTAGCTAATATGAAATCAATAAAAGAACTCTATCGCATTGGAACCGGGCCTTCGAGCAGCCACACCATGGGGCCTCGCAAGGCAGCAGAAATGTTCCTCACCCGACATCCTGAAGCAGCATCGTTCAAAGTAACCCTCTACGGAAGCCTGGCAGCGACAGGAAAAGGGCACATGACGGATGTAGCCATCATCGACACATTGGAACCGACAGCACCGGTAGATCTTATATGGCAACCTAAAATATTTCTACCTTTCCATCCCAACGGAATGAACTTCATTGCGCTCGACGCTGATGGCAACGAACTTGAAAACTGGACCGTTTACAGCGTTGGCGGAGGTGCACTGGCCGAAGACAACAAACAAGCTTCCATTGAAAGCCCGGAAGTATATGGCATGAACAGCATGACCGAAATTCTGGATTGGTGCGAACACACCGGAAAGAGTTACTGGGAATACGTGAAAGAATGCGAAGATCCCGATATATGGGATTACCTGAGAGAAGTATGGAATACGATGAAAGAGTCCGTCCAGCGTGGTCTTGAACAAGAGGGAGTACTGCCCGGCCCGTTGAACCTGAGACGCAAAGCCTCCACATATTATATCCGGGCCACCGGATACAAAGCTTCCCTGCAATCCCGCGGACTGGTTTTTGCCTATGCACTTGCCGTAAGTGAAGAAAATGCCTCGGGAGGTAAAATCGTAACGGCACCAACCTGCGGCTCATGCGGAGTAATGCCTGCCGTTCTCTATCATCTTGCCAAGAGCCGTGATTTCAGTGAGATGCGCATTCTTCGCGCACTGGCAACGGCCGGACTAATTGGCAACATCGTTAAGCAGAACGCTTCCATATCCGGAGCGGAAGTAGGTTGCCAGGGAGAAGTAGGCGTGGCATGCGCAATGGCTTCGGCCGCAGCCAACCAATTGTTCGGAGGCAGTCCTGCGCAAATTGAATATGCCGCCGAAATGGGTCTGGAACATCACTTGGGCATGACCTGCGACCCGGTGTGCGGATTAGTACAAATCCCCTGTATCGAACGGAACGCATACGCAGCCGCACGTGCACTGGACGCCAATCTATACTCGTCATTCACCGACGGAATACATCGCGTCTCTTTCGACAAGGTAATACAGGTAATGAAACAAACCGGGCACGACCTCCCTTCACTTTATAAAGAAACAAGCGAAGGCGGACTGGCAAAGGATTACAAGCCGATGTAAAAGGCCATTCTCCATAAAGCGCAAGAGGGTGTGCATGACTCACCACAGATTGCACATCCTCTTGTTTTTACTATTCACGTGCCTCGGTCGGCAGATTTAACCTTTAAGTTCTGGGCCAGTGAGTATCGTCACTATTGGTCACATCTTTTTCGTGGAGCAAACCGCCACCTTCCGAAAAGTATAAATCAATCTTCTTACCCTGTTCCACGGTTACCACAAATTCCGTATAAGGTTCATTCGGATATTCCAGTATCGCTACATCATCCACCACCCAATTGCTGTAACTCGACTCCATAAAAGCCGTCAGCACTGCCGGGGGCAGATTATTGATGCTGTTCAACTCGGTTTCCGTCATCAGCCAGGTGGCGTTGGCATCAAACCATACTTCCTTTTCTCTGCCGTCAGCCTGACAATCGGCTACGTAATAAACACCCTTCTGCTCCCACTTAATGGCAGTGGCATTGGGATAAAGCTTCTTCAGTGCATCCTGAATGGCCTGGCTCGGCGGAAGATATCCTGTATCGTCATCATCACCACACGAACTGAAAGCAAACACTACCGACAGCAGCACAGCTGCCAACAAACTAAATTTCAACGATTTCATAATCAAGGTCTTTTTTTAACAGGTTTATTCCAATTTATCAATATTCCGCTTTACGGAAACGGCCGTCTTTGGTAAACTTCAGACTCAAATCCGTATTAAGCTCGACTTCATAACCTCTGCGGTCACGTTCTATCTGGGTTACAAATTCAGAGTTATATCCATTGGACTTCAAATACTCCTTCACGAAGCCGGGGATAATCGATGCGGGAACAGCGGCTTTCTTACAATCCACTTCAATCCAGTTTCCCCGGTTATCGAAGTCGATCTCGGTTGCATTAGTCAACAACACATCGTACTTCTTTGTTTGCAGAATCTCATTTTCTATCTTAATATGCGAAATCTGCGGATTAGAAAAGTGCTGATTAATAAAGTTGCGTGCCGGAAGAGGCAGTGTCATCACGTCTTTCGTAATGATATCACCTGCAAACGCAAATTGAACGGCTATGATAGCCAAAACAAGAATAGATAGAATCTTTTTCATAATCGTTATTTTTAGTGTAAATAATAAGTTTCGGAATTATTTTACACTGCAAATAACGAGATAGAATCGGGAAAGATTTGGTAATAAACAAAAGGGTAAACTCTTTTTGTATTTTTTAACGGCCAGAAGTATCCTCCTCGTATACCTCTTCCAGAAGTTCTTCTTTCTTCATGCTGATCTTCCCATCGGTCGAGATCGTAATGGAGACGGGCACATACAAGTCCGTTTGCGGATAACAGATACTGGCGGCATAGACAAATCCCTCGGGAGTTGTTTTATCATAAGCAATTCCTTCCAGAATGGACTTTGCCATAAAGTCCTCTCCTATCAGAGACGCAAATTGTTTCTTGGTGAAAGTCCTGCTAAAAATACGTTCATTCCCGCGTGTCAGTCTCAGAACAATCTGATTGTCAACGTATGTATTTCCCATCTGGCTCACTACCCGGGGAAGTGAATCATTAGGGGTACGGGATATAAACGAATGGTACTCTTTGCCTTTGTATTTAATATCTATCTCACTCTTCCGGGCTGTCATCCGCTGCAAGCCATGTGCATCGGTGCTATCTTGCATCAAGACACGGATATCGCTCTGTTTCTTTTCAGCTGTACCGGAACACGCAACGATAACCATAAGCATTGTCAACCCAAGCAGATAAATAAGCTTTTTCATATTTGAATCATCTGTTTATTAAATCGTACGGCAAAGGAACAAAAAGCAGTGGAAATATACAAGTATTTCGGTAATTAGTAGCTGACAATTAGTGAGGAACCGGCGCCCTATACCGCTACGCCGGTCCATCACTGATCATCCATACTGAAATTTACTTTCTACCTCCTCTTTTCGGTCCGCGTTCGGCCTTCTGCTTGGTATAGGCCTCATACTGCTCCTTCGTCATTATTTTCTTCAGACTGGCATCGTAAGCCTCACGCGAAGCTTTCATCTCCTGCTGCATCTTTTCTCTGTCTTCTTTCGACATGCGGGGAGCTTTTCTTTTATCCTGTTTACAAGTGCAGCTGTCAGTAGCCTGACTCTGCCCCTCCTTACCTTGCCTCATTTCGGGTTTCATCTTTCCGGGACGTGTTCCCATCTTCTCCATCAGAGCCATATTGGCTTCCAACAGTTGCTTCTTCTGGGTTTCGTTCAAAGAGTATTCTTTCGCCATACGTTCAGTCATGCGTTCGGCACGTTCCTTCGGATCCATATTCTGACCGCCTCTGCGCGGACCTTGTGCCATCGCCATTCCCCCTACCATCAAAAGGGCCACTAACAAAAAACTTATTCTTTTCATTGTTCTTTTCTTTTTTAAATTATCAAATAATCATCTGTCTTTTTTGTTGCAACTGTCTATATGACTAAAAAGTCAGATAGAAGTTTAAACGTGAATACAACTTTAACAAAACGCAAACTTATTTCTATTTTGATTAGACTACACCTGTCTGCGCTCTCTTTGCTTCCATATCACCTTCTCTTCCAAGCACCCTTCCCTCCTCTTTCCGCGGCAAAGGCTTTAAAATGCCGTTCTGTCAAATTGATAATCGAATGGACCCAGATTTGCTTTTTTCCGGGCAAGAGTGCAGTAGAACGTTTTTTTCGTCTCCTTTCCCGGTCAGCCTTTTCCGTTTTATCACCTTTAATCTCTATTTTCAGGCAAGAGAACACTTATTCTATAAGAATAAGAACAAAAAGGGTATTATTTAAGTCCGGCACTTCCCTTTTATCTGTTTCGGCACCTTCATAATCAAAGGTCAACCAGAAAAAATCTCTCTCTTTTCATCTCTCAAACGGGAACAATATATGTAATGAGAGAAAACATATAGAGATATTCCAAAAAGAAGTAAGCATTTTTTCAAGTTGCTTACGTCTTTCGGACCAAATGCTTACTTCTTTTTCCGGAAACACCGGCTCTTTTGGATGAAAACACCGGCTTTCGCGCTGCCCAAGCCTGCTTCTTGAGGAAGAAAAACTCAGTTTTTGCACTTCGCTCCCGCCGGTTTGATCCGAATCTCCAAAGGGCTTGTCAGCCAATCAGCGTTTTTACTTTCTTTCCGGAAGAGAACTAAAGAAATAAGTTACAATATGAACGTTCCGTCCTTATACCAGGCAAAAAACACATGGAGCTGCATACCCCATAAGATTTCATCTATCAGCCGATAAATATTATCAATGGGATTTTTTGCTGAAACGGGAAATTTTGCCATACTTTTGCAACGTAAACAAATAAAGAATGAATCTAAATAAGAAACAATTATGGAACCAATTATCAACTCACAGATGCCTGAATTCAAAGTACAGGCTTTTCAAAACGGAAGTTTTAAAACAGTAAGCAGCGAAGACGTAAAGGGAAAATGGGCTATTTTCTTCTTCTATCCGGCAGACTTCACATTTGTATGTCCGACAGAATTGGTAGACGTTGCCGAAAAGTATGAGCAATTCCAGGCCATGGGTGTGGAAGTGTACTCGGTAAGCACCGACTCCCACTTTGTACACAAAGCATGGCATGATGCTTCGGAAAGTATCCGTAAGATCAAATATCCGATGCTGGCAGACCCGACAGGCGTACTGAGCCGTGGCTTTGGCGTGATGATCGAAGAAGACGGAATGGCTTACCGCGGAACCTTCCTCGTAAATCCGGAAGGAAAGATCAAGATTGCCGAAATACAGGACAACAACATCGGACGTAATGCCGATGAATTACTCCGCAAAGTAGAAGCCGCACAGTTTGTGGCTACCCACGACGGAGAAGTTTGCCCCGCCAAATGGAAAAAAGGCGAAGCAACCCTGAAGCCGAGCATCGATCTGGTCGGTAAGATCTAAGCAGTAATTCTATGAAGACCGGCATCCCCCAATGCCGGTCTTTTTTACCCTAATCAATCTTCAATATAATGTTAGACTCAGCTATAAAAGAACAATTACGTACCATCTTCTCCGGATTGGAGGCGAAGTACACATTCGATATCACCGTCTCACCACAGCACGAAAGCCGCAACGAACTCCTGGACCTTCTGAACGACGTGGCATCTTGTTCAGAGAAACTATCTTGCCGGATCCATGAGGGCGAAGGACTGGAATTTACGCTTCTCAAAGACGACCAAAGGACGGGCATCACTTTCCGCGCCGTCCCCAACGGACATGAATTCAGTTCATTACTACTCGCCGTACTGAACGCAGACGGAAAAGGCAAAAACTTCCCGGACGAAGGGATTTGCAACCGGGTAAAAGCATTGAAAGGACCTATCCGCCTGACAACCTATGTGTCATTGACTTGTACCAACTGTCCCGACGTAGTGCAGGCACTCAATGCCATGACCACACTCAACGCCCGGATCCAGCACCAGACGGTGGATGGTGCCATCAATCAAGCCGAAGTAGAAGCCTTGAAAATACAGGGAGTTCCCTCTGTATTCGCAGACGGCAAACTGATTCATGTAGGCCGCGGCGACTTTGGCGAACTGTTGAGCAAACTGGAAGAACAATATGGAGTGGAACAAAGCCCCCGTGAAAGTTCTATCAGGAAGTATGACGTGATTGTAGTCGGTGGAGGTCCGGCAGGTTCCGCCGCTGCCATCTATTCGGCCCGCAAAGGCCTGAATGTAGCCGTTATTGCCGAAAGAATAGGCGGACAGGTAAAAGAGACAGTCGGCATAGAGAACCTGATTTCCGTTCCCTCAACCACCGGAAGTCAGTTGGCCGATAACTTGAAAACGCACATGGCACAATATCCTATCGACCTGCTCGAACATCGCCGGCTTGAAAAGCTTGAGCTTGAAGGCAAAGACAAAGTGCTCACAGCCAAAGGGGGCGAGCGTTTCTCTGCTCCGGCAGTAATCGTTGCCACCGGTGCAAGCTGGCGTAAACTGAATGTACCGGGCGAAGCGGAATACATCGGCCGGGGAGTTGCATTCTGCCCGCATTGCGATGGTCCGTTCTACAAAGGAAAACATGTGGCTGTCGTAGGAGGAGGAAACTCCGGAATCGAAGCTGCCATCGATCTGGCAGGCATCTGCTCCCAAGTCACGGTACTCGAATTTATGGATGAACTGAAAGCAGACCAAGTGTTGCAGGAGAAACTAAAAAGCCTGCCGAACGTAGAAGTCTTCGTCCATTCGCAGACCACCGAAGTGATAGGCAATGGCGACAAAGTTACCGGCATCCGTGTCAAAGACCGTCAGACGGAGCAGGAACAGGTGATCGGGTTAGACGGCATTTTTGTACAGATAGGACTGATGCCCAACAGCGGTATTTTCCGGGAGACGGTAGAAGTAAACCGTCCGGGTGAAATCATAATAGACTCCCACTGCCGCACCAATGTTCCGGGGATCTATGCTGCCGGAGATGTCTCCACCGTTCCCTACAAACAGATTATCATCGCAATGGGGGAAGGTGCCAAAGCAGCGCTCGCAGCGTTCGAAGACCGGATGCGTGGGGAGATTTAAGACACAGAGTAACACAGAGCATTTATGTCAATAATCAATGACTTAAAATTCACTCTGTGTTACTCTATGTCTTCTGTGGTGAAACATCACTTCATCTTAAACGTTACCAACAGTCCTTTATGATCGGTCGGCCATACGTCCAACGGAAGCAGGAATTTGTCTTTTGAAGTCTCCTGTACTCTCTGGTTACGTACGATAGAGCCTTTCGGACCAAAGATCACCGCTTTCTTTGCTTCAATATCCTTTCCCTGATAGAAAATAAAATCAATGCGGTCACGTTCGTCCGCTTTCGGTGCCCATGTCAGTTTACCGGGTTCTTTCAGCGGATTATCTGCCGGATATGTAAATCCCGGGTGAGTCAGCGGATTCGGGTAAATATGGCGGTATGTATCTATAAATCCGTCCTTCTCCAATAATGTTGTCACTGTCCAGGGAATTACGAGACCATTATGGTCGTACAGATTCTTGTTTTCCTCAATCCAGTCCAGATGTGAAGGTTCGTTGAAGTCACCACCTATAATCACGTTATATCCGTTTGCAATGTCCTTTTTGGCCTGTGCAATGAACATCTTGATAGCATCGTCACGCTGAGAAGTTACATTCACCTTAAGAACTTCTTCTACAGTAGTCGGAATGGGTATCTCTTTCCAACTGGAACCGTCATAACCACGTACGTTGTAGTAAGCACAATCCAGATAATCCAAATGGCTGGTGTAGACTGCTACCTTATGTCCGTCTACGGAACTTGTCAGTCTGTAGATACTTCCGTGATCTCCGTTTTCCGGAAATACAGTCAGTGAATCCGTGATCGGATGTTTGCTCAGCAAGCCTGTGTCATAAGTATAGAAAGAGTAATAATCCAGCCCTTTCTCTTTGAGAGAAGCCACAATACGGTCGTTGAAACGAGTGTTATGGTAATTGCGTACTTCACTGAACGTCACAAAATCGGGTTGCAAACGTACAATCTCGTTAACGATTGCATCATATCCTCCCGGAACCATTGTACCTTCCTGCCATACATTCCATTGCAGAACCGTAAATTCACCTTTACTTTGCCCCACCATAGTTACCAGCAGGAAAAGCGTCATAAAAAAAATCTTTTTCATTTTATCCAATTTATATTATGTGCATTGTTTTTCTTCGGGTTGTGACAGTACTGTTTACTTGAAAACCTGTATCATCGGACGTCCTGTCCGAACTTGCGGCTGTTTCACTCCAAAAACATATCCCATCGTGGCGGCAGTGTCATATTGCATCATGCTTTTGTGCAACCTTTATTCTTTAGTAAAATCGGCAGGATAGGTCACTTGTTGTACAATCCCTTCTTTCAGGCGTATCCATGTACGGAAGCTGCTTGCGTTTTCATCCAGCTCTATCACCCTCGCACCGTTTGTCAGATGGTTATAGACTGTATTACCGCCAGTATAACGTCCGTATGCCAGCAAGATGCCCTTCCATGACACAGCATAGTCGTCATCATGATCGTGTCCCACAAATACACCTCTCACATCTCCCATCTCTTTCATGGCAGTAAACAAGCCCGAATTTAATTGGGGAGCACATGCTTTTTCTTTACGAATACCATAAAGTATTGCGCTTTCGGAAGAGGCTGCCTGATTATACTCCGGCAAAGCTATATGAAAAAATGCATACGACGAAACCGGAACGCCATTATTTTCCGCAGTAAACTTCTTACTGTTCTCACGATACCACTGAATCTGGTCAAATTTTATATAATCGTATCCGTTCACCCCTTTTATCTGTGAATAAGAATGGGAGTCGATGCAATAAAGAACCGTTGCATTGCGTTTTCCGTCCGACGACTTCACAGGCAGGATAAAATTGGTCACCCCCGAAATTCCCGGAGTGGTCTGTGTCAGGTTGTAAGGAACGGACTGGATAATCTTCAGCAGCTCTTCACGGGTCAATCCCTGCTCGTTATCATGATTCCCAAAAGTTACGGCAAAAGGAATCTCTCTTTTAGATACCAGATTCAATACTGTACGCATCCCTTCTTCCGCGGGTTTGCCATAAATCACGTCACCTGTGAAAAGAACAAGATCGGGTTTTTCCAAATCCAATACCTGATTGATACGCTCAACCGATATGTCCGAACGGGGGTCATTATAGATATAATGAACATCGGTAAACTGGACAATCTTGAATTTACCGTCTTTGTTGAACCGGAGAGTTTGCTGCTGTGCACTTGCCAACTGAAGGCTTCCCAACAGGATAGCCAACAATAAATAAATTTGTTTCATGGTTATGATTATCTGGGTATAAAGAAGGACGCACAGGATATACCTGTGCGTTTACCTTCAAATGAGTAATAATTTACTGGAGAATCCACATTAACTTATTCACATCGTCCGAACCGTTGTACTGACGCTGAACAGCTTCGTTGGCGTTATCCGGATTATAACTGAATTCAGCCTCCGGATACATCCATCTTGTAGGGATCTTATCCTTTTCTGTATTCAGGTTCGTATTCGGATTGATAGGCAATACCGGATATCCTGTACGGCGGTAGTCATAGTAAGCGTCATACGGATGTTGCAGGAACGAGGCCAGATAACGTTGCAATAAGATCATCTCCAGGTCTTTTTCCTTATCACCGGATAACTGGATGACCGGTTGTGCCAAGTATTCCTGTATATACTCTTGGGTAATGGTACGTCCATGAGTATACTCTTCCTTATCAGGCGTGTTGTCCGCTATAAAATTCATGCTGGCTTCTATACCTTTCTTATAATAAGTAGAAGCATCTCCCGAAATCCAGCCGCGTACAGCTCCCTCAGCCAATATAAAGTTCTGCTCCGCATAGCTCAGGCGCATCAGAGGTTCCCCCTCCGGAATACGGGTATAACGAAGGTTAGCCAGGCAGAATTCACCTTTTCCGTACAGGACAGAAATATTTGAATAGCTGTCCGAAGGATCTACCGAAAGATAAGCATCCCACTCGGACTCTTTCACCCCTTTGTCTGTCTGGGCTTTCGAAGGAGAAGCATAATAGAACATGCGGTAGTCATTGAACTTTTTCAGGTTATCAATAATCACGCTCGACATCATCAGATAGTCAGAATGCTTGTTTTGTGTATAGTAGAACGGATAAAGCTGTCCGGCCTTATTAGAATATACCAGTTGGAAGTTATCTGCATTCGATGTCATCAGCGAACCCGAGGCAGCCAGTCGGGCAAAGCGTTCTTTCACTTTCAGGTCTGCGTCCGCCTCTTTCTTACACAAGTGGGTCAGTACCTTCAGTTCGAATGCAACCACGGTCTTTTTCCAGTTTTCAGTGTCACCGCCAAAGATAGGGTCACCGTCAAAGTCATCACCCGATGAGAATAAAGTGTAAGCCTCTTCCAAATCTTCCAATACCTGGCGCATCACCTCTTTCTGTGTATCGTATTTAGGCTTC
>UMKQ01076675.1_pt1 | contig 22925 bp, 13 predicted proteins | sample 1966371 | NCBI WGS metagenome assembly UMKQ01 (sample SAMEA4836180, study PRJEB28245) | human gut metagenome | biome: gut microbiome; material: fecal sample | place: Denmark | collected 2008
TTCATGTTGCGTCGTTCTCACAACGAACAGGTAGCCAAAATTTTGAGTGATCCGGAAGCCAGCGAAAACGATAAATACGTTGCTCTGACTTTCCTGCGTAACGCTGAAGTTGCAGCTAAGGGCGTATTGCCTTTCTGCCAGGATACCGGTACTGCTATTATACATGGTGAAAAAGGTCAGCAGGTATGGACTGGATATTGTGATGAAGAGGCTTTGTCACTGGGTGTGTATAAAACATATACTGAAAATAACTTACGTTACTCACAGAATGCTCCGCTGAGCATGTACGAAGAAGTGAATACTCGTTGTAACCTTCCGGCCCAGATTGACCTGGAAGCTACTGAAGGTATGGAATATAACTTCTTGTGTGTGACTAAAGGTGGTGGTTCTGCAAACAAGACTTATCTGTATCAGGAAACAAAAGCTATCTTGAATCCGGCTACTCTGGTTCCGTTCCTGGTAGAAAAGATGAAGACACTGGGTACAGCTGCTTGTCCTCCTTATCATATCGCATTTGTCATTGGCGGTACTTCTGCTGAAAAGAACTTGCTGACTGTTAAGCTGGCATCTACTCACTATTATGATAATCTGCCTACTACAGGTAATGAATACGGACGTGCTTTCCGTGATATTGAACTTGAAAAACAGGTTCTGGAAGAAGCACACCGCATTGGTCTGGGTGCTCAGTTTGGTGGCAAGTATTACGCTCATGATGTACGTATCATTCGTTTGCCGCGTCACGGAGCTTCTTGTCCGGTAGGTCTGGGAGTTTCTTGTTCTGCTGACCGTAACATCAAATGTAAGATTAATAAAGACGGTATCTGGATTGAAAAACTGGATTCGAATCCGGGTGAACTGATCCCTGAAGAATTGCGTCAGGCTGGTGAAGGTAATGCTGTAAAGATTGACCTGAACCGTCCGATGCCGGAAATCTTGGCTGAACTTGACAAGTATCCTGTTGCAACTCGTCTGTCTTTGAACGGTACAATCATCGTAGGTCGTGATATCGCTCATGCCAAACTGAAAGAACGTCTGGACCGTGGTGAAGATCTTCCTCAGTATATCAAGGATCATCCTATTTACTATGCTGGTCCTGCCAAGACTCCTGCTGGTATGGCTTGTGGTTCTATGGGACCGACAACTGCCGGACGTATGGACCCGTATGTTGACTTGTTCCAGAGTCATGGTGGTAGCATGATTATGTTGGCCAAAGGTAACCGTAGCCAGGCTGTAACTGATGCTTGTAAGAAGCATGGTGGTTTCTATCTGGGTTCTATCGGTGGTCCGGCTGCTATCCTTGCACAAAACAATATCAAGAGCATTGAATGTGTTGAATATCCTGAACTGGGTATGGAAGCAATCTGGAAGATTGAGGTTGAAAACTTCCCGGCATTTATCTTGGTGGACAACAAGGGTAATGATTTCTTCAAGCAAATCAAGCCGCGTTGTACCGGAAACTGTAAATAAGTAATTTATTTCCAATCGTAAAAATAAAGGCATCGTCCTCAAGTATTTCTAAGAGGATGATGCCTTTTCTTTTTATAGCTTTCAAGGAAGTTATTGCTGAGAATCAGCAATAACTTCGAATATTTCTGCTTTGCCTTCCAGGCTGACTTTGGTTACTTTATCGTTTGTCAGTTCAAGCTTGAAGTAGGGTGATGAAACGGTTGTTTCTGATAGTAAGTTACCCTTCTTATCGAATTGTTTGATTTTCAAAGGAGATGATAACTCATTCATCAACAAGGTATAAGCCTTCACTCCTTGAGGTACTTCAAAGGAAATGGACTGAGCAACCTGATAGGAAGTTGCCAAGTTCTGGTCGAAAGCATAGACTGCTTGCTGTGGGTTTTCTGCTTCCAGCTTGAATCCTAAGTTTTCTGCATGCAGCGGATTTACATCGAATGAACGGACGGAAGCGTAGTTCTTGCGCTCGGAATCCAGTCTTTTCAGGCGTACATAGCGTGCTTTTATGGCATCGCCTTTCCAGTTGATTACATATTGTTTAGTCAACTCACCAATCAGCGGAGTCCAGGTTTTGCCATCTGCTGAGCATTCCAAAATAGCATGGTCGAAATAGTCTACGTCGTCGACAGAATTTCTTCCTTGCAGGATGGATACTTCTGTTACGTCACGTACATCTCTCAGGTCTACTCCAATCCAGTCTCCGTCCTTTTGGCCGATACCGGATGTGTAGTAAGTTGTGGTATCATTATCGAGCATTAATTTGGTCAGGATTGTACCAGAATTGCCAAACGAACCTATGCCTTTGTAGTCCTTGGGAGTTGTACCTACTAATTTTTTCAGGAATCCATGAGCCATATCGTCCATTGCGTTTTCGTAGAACGGCTGCAACTTCAGTGTTCCTGATTTATGAGCTTCGTAGTTCTTACGGTCGTCGGTGCTCATTAAGTTGTGTATATACTTGTTCCAAAAATCAGCATCGTTGTTTCCAGCACGATAGATTTGAGCAAGTTCGATGGCTTGCTTTCCTCTTGTACCCAATTTACCGAATTCAATCAGCCAGGGGCGAAGTTCTTGTAACAAGGCTTTGTTTTCGCATCCTTGTTCCATTTCTGCCGGAACTTTTTCTACTTTTTCGAATTCTTCTTTCAGTGCCTGAGCCGTTGCGTCATTCCAGTCGGCAATACGGAATGTTTTTGTTTCCCATGATTCGTCCCGACGATATCCATTTTCTGTATCACTGGAGTGAATGGCAAATGTACGATAAGTATCCTTTGCTTTAGGAGCCAGTTCCTCCAAACCTCTTTCCCAATTGTCGATAGGGTTATAGTTTGCTATATTCCATGCGTAATCTGCCACTCCATATAATGCCAGCTTGGAAGCTTCGCCATGTTCCATGGGGTTACTTATTACTCCGCATACATCATCTTTAGTAAGTGAAGTATCCAGTCCATATACAGGACCTTGTAGGATAAAGTTACGTATGTAGTCTGTTACCGGGTAATTCCACCAGTAATATGCTGGTCTTTTGATGCGTGAGTTTATCCATTCCATTGTTTCCGGTGTCAGGTCACTACATACCACATCACCGGTCCAGAATACTTTAATGTCTGGGTTCAGACTTTTACCATAAATAGCCAAACTTCCCTGTGGAGTAGGGTTAGCCCACAGCTTTGAGTAATCGGTCGGGCAGACAGTCAACGGAGAAACGTCGCCTTTTGCTTTTACAAAGTCATCAGTCAGGCGGTTTAATAATTCGGTCTGTTTTAACGGATTGGTTCCTTCACCCGAAATGTCATCGAAGAAAATAGCAAAATCTCTTACTCCCAAATCGTACATCCAGTTGAATTTGTTGACCAGATTCTGGTAGTCTTCTTCATTCCATTTGATATCTTGTCCCGGATGGATTGCCCAAACAAAATCTACACGGTTACGCTTGCAGGCCTGTACCAGTTCTTTAATATTCTGAGCTTCTTTTTCGGGATAAGGAAGTCGCCAGTTCGGGCAGCTGTGGAACGGATCGTCTTTAGGGCCATATAAGTAAGTATTCATCTTGAATTTTCCGTAGAAATCAATCAAGGACATACGTACTTGATGTGACCATGGTGTACCGTAAAATCCTTCTACAACTCCACGGTTGGGCAAGTCCGGATAGTCATTGACGTCCAGATAAGGCAATTGCTTATTCTGAGCAATCGGGCTTTCCATAAGTTGGCGAAGTGTCTGGATACCATAAAAGGCTCCTCTTTCGTCGTATCCTACAATTGATATTCCTTTTTTATCGATGTGCATAGCGTAAGCTCCGGAAACTTCCTTTACACCTTGCTTGAGTGCTACTTTCTTTCCAAAATCGATAGTCAGTTTTACACCCTTCTTTGTTAGGGTAAGAAATCCCAGGTCCTGAGAAAATTTATCCTGTTTGTCCTTCAGAACCACTCCTGTGGTTATATCCAGCAGATTGTTTCTGTCTACAGTCAGTTTCTGAGGTGTGGGGTTGATGATAATTCCCTGATGGTCTATCTTCTTTCCGGGAACGGGCAAAACTTGTTGGATTTCCAGTCGTTGGGACGACAAATCGAACTCGGCTTCTTGTGCGAGGAGATTACTGCATGCCAAGGCACATATTGCTCCTGCTACTAGTGATTTTTTATAGTATGTCATTTTCATATAAATGGGTTTTACAATACAAAGCTATCGATTTCATCTTAATTAGAACTTGTTTTAGGGCAAAATGTTTACTTTCTCATTGAAAAAACTTCTTTATAGGAAAAATGAGAAGCGCTTAGCATGTTTTTTTAGGTTCTCCAGTACCATTTGATACGTGTAAAAAACATCGTAATCAGTACGGTTAAGCCGGTAAGCAGAACACCATGAAGAAATCCTAACCAGGGTGATGTATAGAAATACTTCAGCAAGGGCATTATTCCTAAAATATTTAATACCGGGTATATCAGAAGATCTGTTGCTACATAGGCTATCATCGGATTTTGTCCGGACATGATCAGGAAACGTGTGGAACGGACGCATTTGAAGTAGTCGCAAATGATATTGAAAATTATCAATGACATAAAAGCCAATCCTGATGTGACAAAGAAGTAGCTGAATGTTGCATAATCTTTTTTGATTCCTTCCTGAAAAGGTTCAATAAAAAGTCCCAACAACAGAAAGAAACTTCCTAAATCGAATAATTTGTACCAAAGTGTTCTGATATCGGTTTTAGGTTTGTTTTTAAGTAATAAGTATCCGGCTATCAACAGAATAATTGTAATAATCAAATTAGCTTCGAGAAACCGGTTATACAGACAATATAAGTTAACCAATATAACCGTTAGCAGAATACCTAATAAAACAAGTCCTGTTTTGGATTTTGCAGGATAGATATTTTCATGGTTCTCTGAAAGCCATTTTTTGAGAATTTCTCCTGCGAAGCTGCCCGGAATAACAATAAACAGATATTCCAGATATTCGAACTTGTATAGCCAGGGAATAGGGGAAGTAGTCAGGTAATGTGCTACCCATGAATCTTCAATATCTTTACTTATCATCAAAGCGCCTAATAAAATTAAAATACAGATTCTGAGCAGGCGATTGTGCATGGTGAATATGTAGAGCAATGAACCGAATATTGCCATATTGGCTAATATCAATATAATGATGTTGCTGAAGTACAGGGAGAAATTTCTTCCATTGGCATATTGTGTCGTAACCAACATGAAAATGGCGATTCCGTAGGCTGATAGTTTTATGATTTTATGTACTTTGTCGGGGAGTTGATACGGAATACGCATAAACATGGGAAATAATACAATAAAGCAAGTGATAGCTAACAGCCAGGAGCGTAAATCTTGTGGAGAACTTACCACATAAGGATAAAAGTGCTGGATGAAAATGGCGAAGAATGTCAGTTGTAATCCTCTCTTTATTGCGTCATAGCATAGCATTAGTTTACTTCTTCCTTTTTCGGCATGTCGGCCGATGGAAAAAGGAAATGCTGCTCCCATGGCAAAAAGGAAAAAAGGAAAAACCAAATCGACCCATGTAATGCCAGGTATTTCCGGATTGAAAATGTGATCGGGAGGAGGAGTTTGGGCATGACTCATCCATCCTGGTAAAATGGAGGATATGATAGTAGCTGATAATACCATTGTAATGATGGCATATCCTCGTAATGCATCCAGTGCTAAAGCTCTTTGGTTCATAGTAGTGCGTTAAGATTATATGTTTATTAACGAATATTCTGCAAATAGAGGCGTAGCTCTCATCTCATCGAGAATGAATGACTGACGCCTCTATGAATGATGGCCATCTTTTTACGCGTTATCCTTCCATCATTAATCAATAAAAACCTTAATATAACTTATGAAGTTTATTCTTGTTGCCGTAAAAAGAATGACGAAAAATCTTGTGCCGGTTGCAGATATGTATGTCCAAACCGGTCGGTTATTTTTACACTTATCCGGGCTTGTGGATTTTTGGGAATAGCCTTGAAGAGATGATTGGTCTTGACCGGAGCAATCCAGCTATAAGTCTGTACAGCTTTTTGACACATTTTTTCAGCCAATGGATCGTATGCTGTATATTGAGTCATTTCTCCCATAACTTTTCCGTCTTCCATCCATTCAACTTTCCATTGTTTATCCCAATTCCATACATTGGCGATTATAGCTTGAGGCAGTTCTTGGGAAGCTCCAGGAAGATATACTCTTGCCTGGCAGGTATCTGATTTACCGATACATTTATACTTCCAGGTAAGTTGATTGCCGTTAACTTGATAAATGCCATATCCTCGTGGAGTGCCATCCAGACAGATGTCAGAGCACCACCATGTACCACAGATTGCAGCTGTGTTGTGTTCCATAAGCTTGTCATTATAGCATACATTGAGGTTGTAGTGCATATGTCCTGAAATAATGTGTGTGGGATAATCCTTAATTAACAGGTGAAATGCCTCAGCATTGACAGTCTGGTCAGCCAGTGTATTATAGTCGAATTGAAACGGTTGTTGCTTTTCTGTAAGTCGGGTAGGTATATGCATGACAATGATAAGTGGGGTTCCTTTCTTTAAAAAAGAGAGATCCTTTTCCATCCATTGAAAAGTCTTTTCATCGATATAGCCGATATAGTAAAATTCTCTTCCGATGTAAAAGTTGTTGTTTAAAATGATATAATGCATTTTCCCCTTGTTGAAAGAATAGCATGTAGGACCGAAGAAGCTTTCGAAGCTATAGTGTGAGGTTTCGAAAGAACGTCCGTTGTAGTCCATGTCATGGTTTCCTATGGCACGGTATACAGGTATATTCAGTGGTCTGACAGCTTCAATGTATGGTGGAAATAGCTGGGCATTATCTCCTGTAATATCTCCACAATCGATACCGAAGATATCCGTATCGCGATAAGCTGCAAGTTCTTCCAAATAATCATTCTGGTAAGTATGATATGTTTCCAGATTTTCTGTCGTGATAGCTTGAACGTCAGCTTGTGCAAAGAATACATGATTTAAGTCATCGTGAGGGTTCCTTTTAAGATGAAAATCATACCCCTTATCCGAAGAACGGTCTATTGACTTATAGAATAAAGGAATTGTGTTTTCTTTGATTTCGGTCAGATAGCCCGATGGGGTGGATATAAATACAAATTGGCTTTCATTATCAATGTCGAGGCTATAGTTACCCTCTTCGTCTGTTTGTACGCAATTCTTTCCATCGGAAACAACAACTCCACCAATGCCTTTGTTTCCGCAGGCTACAGTACCTTTTATCTGGTGCAGGCTCTGTGTCATTCCGGTTGTTAATCCGAAAACCGATAATAATATGCATAAAATATGTTTCATCAGATCTTTCATTATCAAGATTTACATTTTTGTCCAGTCCAGAACAATTCTATTTCTTCGAGTGTCTTTCCAGCTGTTTCCGGCATCAATTTCCATACAATCAGCATATAAGGAATACACATGAATGCAAATAAGAAGAATGTTCCACCAGGGGTAAGAGATTCCAACATCCAGGGGGTAAGTTGTCCTATCAGATAAGTTCCAACCCATAAGGATAGTCCGGCTACAGACATAGCAAGTCCTCGTATCTTGGTGGGGTACATTTCTGAAAGTAAGACAAAAATGACGGCGCTGATGGAACCTGCACAGAAAAAGATGTATGCGAGGAAGAAGAATAATAAATATGTATTAGATAAATTTAATTTTTCTCCTGCTACGAAGTAAATTCCAATTGCTATAAGAGATACAATCATTCCTGAAACGCCATAGTAAATAAGTTTTTTACGTCCTATTTTATCTATAATCAGCAGGGCTAGGATACCTGTTATCATGTTGACTGCACCAATTAGAATTTGGTAAAATAGAGAATCTCCTCCAGACAGTCCGGCATCTTCGAAGATGGAAGGACCATAATACAATACGGCATTTACTCCCATAAATTGTCCGAGCATGGCAATACATACTCCAATGATGACAGCTTTCAATATACCCGGTTGCCATAACATGGACCAGCTGGACTGGTGTTCGTTTGCCAAAACAGCTTTAGTTTGTTCGATTTGTGCCTGTGCTTCGGAATTGGTAAGATAAATATTTTGAAGTACTTTCCGGGCTTGGTCTTCTTTTTGTGCAACGATAAGCCAGCGAGGACTTTCGGGAATAAAGAGTATGGTTATTAAAAAGAGAATTGCAGGTACGGATTCCATACCGAGCATACCTCTCCATACTTCCGATACAAATATTTTGTTAAACCATGCTTCACCTAATTCAAATCCACTCTGTGAAAAAGTCAGCAAGTAGAAATTAACAATGTATGCGCCTAAAAATCCTACGGTTACTGCTACCTGGTAGAGAGAAACCAGTCTTCCCCGGTAGTTGGCTGCTGCTACTTCGGATATGTATAACGGAGAAACAATGGATACGACTCCGATAGCAATGCCACCTAAGATACGTGCGGCGATTAAATGATTGAAGTCGGATGATACTGCACACCAGATTCCTGATGCGGAGAACAGGAGGGCTGCAATAATCATTACCCATTTCCGTCCCAAACGGTCGCTAAGCATTCCTGCAAACATAACGCCTACAATGGAACCTACCAATGCACAGCCTACGTACCATCCTTGTTGCAATGCATCAAGTTGGAAAAGGTCAGTTACCTGACTAATGGTACCGGAAATAACGGCTGTATCATATCCGAAAAGTAATCCTCCTATGGCCGCAACGAAAGAGAGGAAAATCATATATCCTATGTTGAATTTAGTTGATGCCATCATAATGCTCCTTTTTATTTAATGTCGAAATATTCTTTGTATCTGTCGTAAAGATGTCCTGCCTGCAAGTAAGCCGATTGAGGACTCATGAAGTGAGAGAATTCAAACGTAATGGCTTTGTCGTAGCCGGCACGTTTTGCTGCTTCCAGTTTCATGCGCAACTTGTCGAACTTAATGGGCAGGAAGCGGATAGGCATGTCACGGTCGAACGATTCTGCATTGGTCCAGCATTGCATGCCGTATTTGTCCGCCAGTTTTTTGTTGACACTGAAGAACGCATCCAGCTCATCGTAGTCAATATGACCGTCCTGAAAGGCACAAGCATCTACTACATCATGAATGCCGTCAAAAATTTCGTTCCAATCACGTTCGTGTTCTTGTACTGAAATAGATTCCTCACGAGAAAGTTTATTGGTACCCATTACAGCCTTCTTTCCATCTATCCACGGTGAGATAAATGTTGGAAGTCCTCCTGATACATCTTTACATTGTTTGCCCATTGCCTGAAAAGCTCCGATAGCTCCTTTGGTCTTCCGACTGATTTCTCCGCTTATATACCATCCTCCGAAACTTTTATATTTGGTACCGTATTGTTCCCATACCTCGTCGATGACATATTTGTTGTCTTCTATTTCCCATGTCAGGTCACCTGTATCCCAGTATTTGCCGGAATCATACAATCCAAAGTAGAATTTCATGTTATATTTCTCGGCTAATCGCAAAAACAGGTCTACCAAATCCATTGAAGGCATATAGCATCCTTTTTTCAAGAGGTATTTTGACGGGTAGGTAATGAACTTACGATACCCCGAACGGATAAGGATGACTGTGTCAATTCCAATGTGTTTCATGTATTGGAAGTCACGGTCCCATTCTTTGGCTCCCCAGTTCTGGTGTGGTATATCATGGGATATTTCATCCAAAAAAGTTCCTGTGATGCGTAGACCATTGTTCTTGGGAATAATTAGTGGATTATTGTCATCTTCTTTTTTCATATTGGCTTCATTGGTCAATGAGGCAATGGCAGGCACTTCATTTTCTGAGTGCAGGAAGGATGGAGCTGCAAAAGCTGCGGCACCAGTCAGTAATGTCTTTTTTATAAAATCTCTACGGTTCGTCATATTGCTTAAATTTTAATTTTTTCTGTTTTATATTTTGATATAGATATTCTTTCTGTATAATGTATATCCTATTATTCCGATAACAACAGCTACAGACAATGCCATGAGTAGTGATGAAAAGCAATTATCTCCAAAGTAATGAGCTAATACATGCTGATAAAACCATGTGTGAAGTGTGTTTCCTCCCACTGATATATGTATCAGTGCTATGAATAGTAGTTCGCCTGCTGTATAGCAAAATAATGGATTGACGCCATATACGATAAAAAGTTTGCATCCCTTTTGATATTTTCGGATGTCAATCAGCCAGATAAGCAAGGATAGTAGTAGAATGCCGGCGCCACAGGTTATAAGTACATATGTGGGTGACCAGATTTTCTTGTTTATCGGACAGCTGTAACTGAACAGATATCCGGCGAACAAGAGTATCGTACCTATCAGAAAAAGTTTTTCTAATTTACTGTGTATATCTTCTTTTCCAATGCAAATTTTGCCAATATAATATCCGATAAGCGTATGGGCAATGGAAGGTATAGTGCTTAATATACCTTCTGGATCAATACCATGGTCGTTGTAAAGATGTGAAGTCCCTAAAATAGATTGATCGACGATGGCTATTATATTCTGTGATCCATAAACGAATCCATTTCCTGTCATTAATATGATTTGGTATATTACCAGTAATGCAGTGATTAAGGCTGGGATATATTTTTCATGGATGTTTGTACATAGGATAACAGTGAAAAAATAACAAAGAGCCAGTCGCTGTAGTACCCCGGGGATTCTCAGTTCCTGATAGCTGCACATGCCTTTAGCACACCAGTTGATGAATAACCCGATGAGGAATAATAAAATGGTACGTTTAATTACTTTCTTTACTAAGGGTTGGCTATAGGTGAAGTTAAATTTCTTGAGTGAAATATAAGTTGAGATACCCATTATGAACATAAAAAAAGGAAACACCAAATCGGTAGGTGTCAATCCGTTCCATATGGCGTGCTTCAATGGCGTGTAGATATGTTTCCACGAACCAGGATTATTGACGATAATCATCCCTGCAATGGTAATGCCTCTTAAAATATCCAGTGAGATAAGGCGTTGTGTTTTTTCCATAATGGTAAGGTTTTATTCAGTTTGAAAGATACAGATTATCAAATAAGTTGATAATCTGTATCTTTATAAGGAGCTTATTTATTTCTGAACGTCTTGCTGACGGTTGGTATCCCACCATACATGTACGGTAGATCCGTCTCCCTGATTCTGGTTCAGAGAAGAGCTTGTCGCATTTTCACTGTTTTCACGTCGTTCATCGTCGGTGTATCTTAATTTACGAATGAATTCATGATTGGCAGGGTTGATGTTGGCATCTTCACTGTGAAGAACAGGAGAAAGCTTCGGGTATCCTGTTCTACGACATTCAGCCCATGCTTCTATACCATTGGGATAAAGAGCCAGCCATTTCTGAGTAGCAATTTTTTCCAATTTTTGTTCTTGAGAATCATTTTCGTTCCATGCAACTTTACCAGTTGTCATATAGGTTTCATCGTTGTTCGTAGGAGAAAGAGATGCATCGTTCAGGAATGAACGCTCATCTGCGAGGGAAGCCTTGATGCCTTCCTTGTAATTTTCTCCAGCATCACCGGCTCCGTTCCATCCCAGCAGAGCTGCCTCAGCTTTTAACAAACATACTTCTCCATAAGTCATAATCTTTAATGGAAGAGTAACTGTGATGTTCAGTACATCTTCCGAAGGAGCTGTCTGTGAGTTCCAGTCCGGATAGGCTTGCAATCCCAGACATACGGAATGTTTTCTTACGTTATTTTCCGGTAATCCTATTTCGGTAGCATTCATTCCATTGGGCAGACCTGAGAACTGATCTCCGTTGTATGTATCATCTCCGTTTCTCTTTGCTGCTACGTAGTCTTGCGTTTGTCCAAACCAGAGAGTCATACGTGGATCTGCTACAGTACTTTCGTTTTTCAGAATATTCTCCATGGTCTTACTCATGCAGAACCCGTTCCATAAGCTCATCATGTACAAGGGGTGTCCCCATCCCCAGTCACCAGTAGCAGAAGCAGTCATATAAGCATTGTCTTCATTGCTGGTCATTACTCCGCTTGCCAGGGCCGCTTCACCTTCTTCTTTTGCACGTGCCGGATCGATGTATGAGATTCTCAATGCGTAACGCAATCTCAGTGAGTTACCGAAACGAATCCATTTTTGTATATCTCCACCAAATACAAGGTCATTGTCTGAGGTACAGGTGGTCTGACCTTCCCGGTTCTCTTTTAAGATATTTACGGCGTCTGTCAGTTCTTTGAAGATATCTTCATAAATGGACTCCTGTGAATCGTATTTATTCTTTGTTTCTCCTAATCCAGCTTCAGAATACGGAATATCTCCAAAAGTATCTGTCATACCTGCTGTATTATAAGCTTGTGTAATACGGATCATCTGGCAGATATTGGCCTCTTCCGGCTTGTCTGTTGCCGTTTGTTTGGCCACCTTCATGTGTTTTAATGTTTTGTAATAGGGTTGCCAGAAACCTTCGTTCGACCATGAGTCATTATATCCATAACGGTCGGATGCAAAGCCGGCATCGGCATTGGCGAAGTACTGGCAGTACATCTGGGCATACAGATTGTCGGCTCTTTGGTAAGGAGTACAATCAAGATGGGCACCTACTTCCTGTACATACGGTAAGATATATTTTAAACTTGCCTCGCTAACAGCTCCAGGATTGGTATTCATGGATTCAAACTTATCTGTACAGCTACTGAACAGCTCCATGCCAACCAAGAATAAACTAGATAATATTAAAGATTGTTTCATAGCTCAAAATTTAGAATTTAACATTTAAGGAGAATCCGAAACTTCTGGTCGGAGGCATTGAACCGTATTCGAATGCCTGTGCATAATCGGCGCTTGATATAGCTGATTCAGGATCTACCGGAGCATCTTTATAGAAGTAGAACAAATCACGTCCTACAGCAGAAATCTTTACAGCTTGCAGCTTAATAGGTTTGAGCCATGAAGACGGCAGACTCCATCCGATAGATAATTCTCGCATTTTTACATAAGTTCCTTTGTACATAAATTCTTCGGCAACACCACTTGAGCTACCTATTTTAGTATAGAACTCTTGTGCGGTAACAGGAATGGTGTTGACTTCGCCTGTCGATGCAAGGAATCCGTCTACTATCATTTCATCACGTCCTTCCAGTGTACGAGCTGATGTTCCGGCTGAACATGCATTGGCATCAGTCATTGAGATAAAGTCGCCGCCATAGCGTACATCAATCAGGGCATTAAGAGAAAGATTCTTCCATTGCAATCCTGTTCCGATAGAACCTGTCCACTTCGGCAGCATGTTACCAATGACTTTATCTGTTTCAGTAAGAGGCAGTCCGTCGTCACCTATCAGGATATTTCCATTAGCATCTCTCTGATAAGCATTGGTTGCAACAATATCACCGTATTTTCCACCTTCGTTGACAACTACGGATGCGATGCTGGTGCTGCCTAATGTATAACGTTTGACACCTCCACCCAGTTCTATACAATCTGTACGGTTCGATCCCCAGTTCAAGGTGATGTCCCATTTCCAGTCTTTTGTCAAAATCGGTGTACCGGTTACAGTCAGTTCGTAACCTTTACTGCGAATCTTACCTGCATTAATCAATTTACTGGTATATCCTGATGGAACCGGAGTATTGATTGCAAGAATCTGATCGGTCGTTGCACTTTGATAATAGGTGAAGTCAATGCCTAATCTATTCTGGAACATACGCCATTCCAATCCAGCTTCGTAAGAATTGGTACTTTCTGGCTTTAAATCACTCAATGGAAGTTCGTCCGGTAACTGCATTTCAAGAATGGTTCCTCCGTTTACCAGACTTCCATATTTACTATATGCATAGGCCAGTTTGTACGGGTCTGTATCGTTTCCGACTTTTGCCCAAGATGCTCTTACCTTCAGATAGTCAATCCAGTCGGGCATTTTTAGCATTTCGGAAATGATGCCACTTAAACTAACGGATGGATAGAAGTAAGATCTGTTTTCTTTAGGTAAAGTTGAAGACCAGTCGTTTCGTCCGGTAACATCCAGATATAACATATTTTTCCAACTGAAAGAAGCATTGCCAAATACAGACTGGATTTCTTTTTTATAGAATGATTCGGAAGCTTCTCGTTTGTCGCCGTTACCCATCCAGATGAAGTCAGTTATCTGGAAAGTACCAGCATCGCCTGCAAGGCCTTCATACGATTGGTTTTCGACAGAAGTACCGAGATTGGCTGTTACACCGAAATCTCCGAATGTCTTGTTGAAGTTCAATATTAAATCGGCAGTGAAGTCTTTATGGGAAGTTTCACTATGAACATATTGTGAAGCTGTTGATCCATCAGACTGATGAATAGCATATTTCCGGTACTGATCGTTGTACCAGTCTACACCTACTCGTCCCGTCAAGTTCAGGTAACTGGTCAGTTTTAACGATGCCTTGATTTGTCCTAAGAAACGGTTTCTTGTATTTTTATTTCCGTTGTCGGGCAATATCATTCCATAAGGGTTGGTATAGTTTTCTGCCGGACCCGTCCAGTTTTGTACTTGTCCGTTTGATTTAAACATATCGGTGCTAAGATCAGATAGACGAATACCACGTGGCATGGTGATGAACTGAGACATCAATCCATAACTACCTTGTGCTGGAGCGTTATTAGTCTTTTCTATCATGTAGTTGGCTTTTGCTCCGATGGTGAGAAAATCGTTCTTGAATTCAGTATTCAAGTCGAAGTATTGTCGGTTGATAGAATGGTTAGGTACGATACCATTGTTTCGGCTGTCTGTAAATGATAAACGTCCTGTAAGCTTGTCGCTTCCTGCTGATGCTGTTACAGTGTTCGAATATTGTACGCCGGTATCGTAGAATTCCTTAATGTAGTCATCTTGTGGAAGCAATGCATATTGACCATAGTCTGTATTGCCATAGATGACATTTTTCCAGTTGTCAACCATCTGACCTTCCATCTTTGGTCCCCAGCTTCCTTTGGCGGAAGTACTGAATACGCCGCTGGAACCTTGTCCATAAACGTTCTGATAATCGTATGGGTTATATACTTTGCTGAATTGGATATTACCGTTGTATTCTAATTGCAGAGGCTGTCCTTGCTTACCTTTCTTGGTTGTGATGATAATGGCTCCACTCTGTGCTCTGGAACCGTAAAGTGCTGCAGCATTAGCTCCTTTCAGGATAGAAATACTCTCAATATCTTCCGGATTAATTTGTGAAGCTGCGCTGGCAAGATCTGTACCTCCGTATTCATCTGCATCGCCGCTTGAATCGTCATTGATAGGAATTCCATCGATGACCCATAGAGGCTGGTTCTTTCCGCTTAATGAGTTCAGACCACGCATGATGATACGAGTTGATCCACCCATACCGGATCCTGACTGCGCTATTTGTACACCGGCAATCTTACCTTGCAACATGTTGCTGAGGCTGATAGATTTGTTTTCTGTCAGGTTGTCGGTTTTAACTTCCTGCATAGCATATCCTAATGCTTTTTTCTCTCGTTTGATACCTAATGCGGTAACAACAACTTCGTTAAGTTGTTCCGACTCGACACTTAGTTGGACATTGAACTTTTTGTTATTTCCAATGGCTATTTCTTTTTCCTTATATCCGATGAAAGAAATTTGTAGGGTGTGCTGTCCGGCAGGAACTTGCAGCTCGAAGTTTCCATTCATATCAGAAATGGTTCCTATAGAAGTACCTTTGATAAGGATGTTCGCACCAGGAATGCTGTTTCCTTGTTCATCAGTTATAGTACCCGATATCGTACGACCTTCTTGTTGTATGATTGATGATGCGACCGTTGAACTGGATGGAACATCATCGGCATAGACTGCGTTTTGGCAGGCTAAGGCAATGGTTACAAGAGATATCCTTGAAATCCATTTTTCACGTTTGAAATTTTTTCTCATAAGAATGTGTTTTAAGGGTTAAGGTAAAGATGGTTTATGTATTATAGCTTTTCCAATGTTTTCCAACATTGATACAATCCTCTTGGAACATGGAAACATCCTTTCCATTTACCTCCTTTTAGGGGAAGTAAAACTTCACCTCTCCGATTCAGGTAACCGAACCATTCAGGGTATTCAGGGTCTTTAAAATGACTCCAGGTGTATTGATGTACTTTTTCAAATACTTCCAAGCAGCGACTGTCTTTGGTTAGTTGGTAACCTTTGATCATGGCAATCAGTGTTTCAATATGGACCCACCATAATTTTTGGTCCCATTCGAGTTGCTGAGGTGGGAAACCTTTGCGATCCATGAAATAATAAATACCACCAAATTCTTTATCCCAGCCATAGTCGAACATGTTCAATGCTGTGTCTTTGGCTTTTTTTATCAGATCTGGACGGTTTAGGCGTTCTCCTAAATCCATGATGAACCACATTGCTTCAATGGCATGTCCTGGGGTAATTTGTCGTCCTTCAAAACAATCGGCTAACGTTCCATCACTATTTACATTCTCTACGATGATTCCTCCTAATTCCGGACGATAAAAAACATCCATTACTTCGTGGATGCACGTGTCTATTGTACTTTGCAGATAATCTTTGTCGAGTAAATGTTCTATTTCTAAGGCCAGATTGCAAAGAATCATGGGAAGAGCAAAATTCTTCAGATCGCGTGTACCGGGGTGAAGTTTGTTCCATTTACCTTTAGGATTGTCTGTCTTAGAAAGAATAATGTCGAATGTTTTTTTTGCAATATCGGCATATTCTTCACGGCCGGTAGCCAGACTTAGCTGTCCGAAAGCCATAGTTGCGAATGTGTATGAGAAAATATTATATGGCTCTACCAAGGGCTGTCCCTGTCTGTTCAGTGAGAAGTACCAGTTATAATTACCGTCGTGTCCATACTTCTTTAAAAATTCTCCACCTTGGATGGCACAATCCAGCCATTCTTGATTTTTCTCCAATTTATTATATAACATGGAAAACATCCAGACTTCTCTGCCTTGTAGCCAGATGAATTTGTCGGTGTCGAACACTTTTCCTGTTCGGTCCAGACAAGTAAAGTAACCACCGCATTCTTTGTCCTGAGAATGTTGAATCCAAAAAGGAAGTACATTGGTCAGTAGTTCTTCCTTATACTGTTTTTTTAGTTGTTCTAAATCGGCCATAGTAATTTATTTATCGATTTAATTAGATTAATAAATTTAGAGTACTCGTATGTCGCAAATATATAAAATAATTTATTTAATATGCTTTCGGAATAGGTAATTATTTTATTTTTATTTAAAACTTTCTTTTTTATATGCATGTGATAACTTTTTGTGTTATTATGAAAGTGTATTTGTGTGTTTTGTTTTAAAATGTAACTTTTTAATTGTTTTATAAACTTTAAGTAGGGAAAAGGCGATAATAGTTGCCTGTGCAGAAGAAAATAAAGTAGATTTTTCTTCTGACAGGCTTTGATAAATATATGGAGTCGAGTTTAGTTTACTGATAGTTCATCTACAAAGATGAAGGCTGGTATGGCCGGAAATCCGCTCCATGCCGGCATTTGTTTTTCTGATATGGCAGAAATTCTGACATATCGAGCTGGTTGGGACGGAAAGGTTAATGTATGTTGTTTTACTACTTTTTGATGTTCTGTTGGGATGGGGCAGGTTTCGGATGCTATTTTTCGATAGTTCTTTCCGTCGGTTGACACCTCGACACTGATTTCTCGAGCATCGAATACTCCATCGCCTGTAGCTATGCATGTGTGAAGTGATATTGTTGTGATTGGTGTTTTCTCCTTTAAGTCTATAGTAGCAATCATATCTTTTCCGTTACTGAATCCCAGCCATTTCCCGCTTCCGAAAGTTGCATTTCCGCTGATTCCGTCTACCAGTGTACCGCAACCTTGTCCATTGTATTTGTCATCGGCCGGATAGCGTAATGTAATGGGTTTGTTGGTTGCTTTATTGAAGTAAAGAGGCTGTTTGTAAATTTCACTGTTTCCTTCTGGCCGGATGGCAATGGCTTGTAAAGTGGAAGTCTTGTTTATTTGTATGGCTTGTTGATATACAGGTGATTGGCTCGTTGGCATACTTCCGTCAAGAGTGTAGTGTATCGGGGCATTTCCTAAAGTGGATAAGGCAACTTCCGTACATCCGGTCTTAAAATTAGAAATGTATGTAGCATCTACGTTTAATACGTGTTTGGCATAATTATATTTTTCCAGTTGATATTGTTTTAACATACCTCCCAGGCGGTTGAGAAATTCATTATAATCTTTTTGTTCCGGATTACTCCATTGAACTTCGGCCAATGCTGCCCATCGGGGGAGTACCATATATTGAACATGTGAAAAATCGGGAATATATTCGGTCCAAAGGTTGGATTGTACTCCTAATATATGCTTTTTTTGAGTTTTTGTCAGTTGATCTGGCAAAGGATCGTAGTTGTATACTTTCTCGACAGGGATGTATCCTCCTATTGCCAGGGGCTCTTTTTCTGTGTCCAGTGCCTGATAGAAATCAAAATACATAACGGTATTAGGTGTCATAATAACATCATGTCCTTGCTGGGCTGCATTTACCCCAGCAGCTTCTCCACGCCAAGACATGACAGTTACTTGAGAATCCGCATCTCCTTCCAGTATTTCATCCCATCCGATAGTCTTTCTGCCTTTTTTCTTAAGATATTCGGTTACATGTTTCATAATGAAACTTTGCAGATATTGCTCTTTTGTATATTTTGAATCCGACTTGATGTCTTGCTTTTTTATGAAGGCCTGACATTTGGGGCAATGTTCCCATTGTGTTTTGGGGCATTCGTCTCCTCCTATATGTATATATTGTGAAGGAAATAGTTGGGTAATTTCGTCAAATACATCATCTAAAAACTGAAATGTTTTCGAGCTTCCTGCGCAGAGAACATTTTCCGAAATTCCCCATTTGGTCCATACTTCATAAGGACCTCCCGTGCAGCCTAATTCCGGATATGATGCTAAAGCTGCTTGCATGTGTCCCGGAAGATCAATTTCCGGAATAATGGTGATGTGATTTTTAGCCGCATAGTTGACTATGTCTTTTATTTGTTCTTGGGTGTAAAAGCCTTTATAAGGCTTTCCGTCGTATTTTTCCGGACGGTCGTTAAGATGTCCGGTCAAAGTTTCTTTTCTTTTTGAACCGATTTGTGTCAAGCGAGGATATTTCTTGATTTCGATACGCCATCCTTGATCGTCGGTAAGGTGCCAATGCATAGTATTCATGTTGTGCAGGGCCATCATATCTATATATGTCTTGACTTCGTTTACATTGAAGAAATGTCGGCTGACATCGAGGTGTGCACCGCGGTATGGAAAATAGGGGAAGTCGCTGATATGCACTGCTGGGAGTATAATGTTTTCGCCTCCTTGTGCTATGGGTAATGATTTTCTTAAGGTTTGTATGCCATAAAAGACACCAGCTTCGCTATTTCCGTTGATGATGACGTGGCGTGAATTTACATCCAACTGGTATCCTTCTGGATTGATTCCTTTCGGAAGTATTTGAAGGATAATTGCATTAGTGGTGTCAGTACTGGTATTTATTGCTATTTCCTTGTGGGTTTTGGTCTTTATATACTGAGCCAAGAGTTGTGCGTAATCTTGAAGCCTTTTATCTTCGGCTGGATATAAAATTTGTGTCTGACTATTAAGGGTGAAAGGAGTCTTGTCGGCTGACAATTGGATTTGCTGAGGGAGCGGAATGATTTGATAATCGGCTTGTATACTTTCTTTTTGACAGGATAAAAGCGTAAACAAGAGTGGTATCAGGTAAAGAGCGGAAAGCATGAGCCTTTTCATAATATAATAAGTTAGATTAGTTAATAAAATTAATTATTAAGTTGTGCAAATATATAATTTATTTTTCTTAATGTATCAAAGGAATTATAGTTTAATCTTTTTTATACGTTAATTTATACATACAGGTTTCTTATGGATTTAGTAGACTATGGTTTTATTGAAAAGTAGACAGATTTATTAGGGTTGGAGAGGCCTTTATTAAAAATATTATTATATTTGGAGAGAGAAAAAATTAAGAAGAATATATGACTCGAAAGTTGTTGGAAGAAATAGAAAGGGGATCGAAGAACGCCTTGACCAAAAAACGGATTATTACCTATTATATGTATAACCGTTCGTCTACAATACCGGATTTGTCGAAAGAACTTGATTTAAGTGTACCTACCGTTACAAAATTTATAATGGAGATGTGTGATGAAGGGTATATCATGAGTTACGGTAAACAAGAAACGAGTGAAGGACGTCCTCCAACCTTATATGGTTTAACCTTAGATTCGGGTTATTTTATTGGGGTAGATATTAAAAAGTTTAGTCTGAATATCGGACTAATGAATTTTATAGGAGATTTTGTTGACCTGAAGATGGGAATACCTTATGAAGCAGAAAATAGTCCAGAAGGATTGAACAGACTGTGTGGGTATATTACTGAATTCATATCCCAAGCTAATATTGATAAGGAGAAGATTTTAAATATATGCGTTAATATATCTGGTAGAGTAAATCCTGAATTAGGATACAGTTTCAGTCTGTTTAATTTTGAGGAACGGCCGCTTGCTGAGGTAATGACCGAAAAGATTGGCTATAAGGTAACGATTGATAACGATACCCGTGCCATGACGTATGGAGAAATGGTCAAAGGATTAGTAAAGGGAGAGAAGAATATTATTTTTATTAATCTGAGTTGGGGGCTTGGAGCAGGATTAATAATAAACGGAGATATCTTTACGGGAAAGTCTGGTTTTTCTGGAGAGTTCGGACATTTTAGTGTTTTCGATAATGAAATACTCTGCCATTGTGGGAAGCGAGGCTGTTTGGAAACTGAGGTGTCTGGTGCTGCTCTGCATCGTAAACTGATACAATGTGTTCAGGATGGTAAGCAGTCTATTCTTTCCAAGCGTATCTTGCAGGGAGATACTCCTCTTACTTTAGATGAAATAATTTCCGCAACCAATCGGGAAGATTTGCTTTGCATTGAACTGGTTGAAGAAATAGGGCAGAAGCTGGGACGTTACCTGGCAGGATTAATTAATCTACTGAATCCAGAATTGGTTATCATTGGAGGTGCTTTGGCACAGACAGGTGATTATATTCTGCAACCAATAAAGAGCGCAGTCCGTAAATATTCGTTGAATCTGGTTAATAAGGATTCAGTTATAGCCTTGTCTAAGCTGTTGGATAAGGCGGGAGTTATAGGAGCTTGCATGTTGTCTCGCAGAAGCATGTTTGAATCGTAAATTCAAAAAAAGAGGCAGGAATGCGTTTACTCTTTTTGCGATTGGGCGTATTCCTGCTTCTTGTATAGAAGATAGGCAATTTTGTATATCTCTATGTCTTTCTTGTTTATTTTATTTCCGAAAAACTTTCTGGATGTTCTTCTGTCGGATGTCTGAAAATCTTATATCCGATAGCTGCAACGATAATGCTCATAATGGGACTGATGATATTGAAAAAGCAATATGGCAGATAGGTCAGAGTGGGAACATTCAGGATAGTTGCCTGCGTCATACCACACGAATTCCACGGAATCAATACAGAAGTCACCGTTACCGAATCTTCAGTCGTACGGCTTAATAGCCGGCTTTCATATCCTTGTGATTTATAAATACTACCAAACATGCTACCTGTCAGGATAATACTTATATACTGGTCTGCAGTGGTCAGGTTCATGAACAGTCCGGAACATACTGTCGACGAAACCAGACTGAAACGATTTTTCATGAAGCGTACAAATACGGAGGTAATACTTCCCAGCATACCACTTGCCGTCATGGCTCCTCCGAAGCACATTGCACACAATATCAACCAGATAGTATTGGTCATGCCTGCCATACCTCGTGTAGCGACAAGCTCTGTCAGAGCAGCATTGTCTGTCTGGAGGTTCGTGCTTCCGTAACAGGTTATCATGACTCCCTTAAACAGATTCTGTTCTCCAGCTATTTCATTCAGCAGATGAGGCTGGAAGATAATGGCTGCTACACATGCAAGAAAGGTAGAAATAGCAAGAGTTATAATAGAAGGAACTTTGCGCGCTATCAGAATACCGGTTACTACAGGAACAATCAGAAGCCAGGGAGTAATATTAAACTTGTCTGCCAGACTTGTTGCTACTTCAGTCATGTGCTCCATGTTATGAGTACTATGTGTGAATCCCATGATGGTAAACAGAATCAGTGTGATAACCAATGAGGGAATTGTAGTGATGAGCATGTAGCGGATGTGACGGAATAACGGAGTTTCTGTGATAGAAGAGGCCAGAACCGTTGTTTCCGACAGCGGAGAAATCTTGTCGCCGAAGTAAGCCCCTGAGATGATAGCTCCGGCTATCCAGCCTTCGTGAAATCCTTGTGCTTTACCTATGCCTAAAAGAGCAATACCAATGGTGGCAATTGTTGTCCACGAACTGCCGGTCATGACCGATATCAGCACGCAGATGATGCAAGTAGAAGTCAGAAAAAATGTCGGATGAATAATTTGCATGCCGTAATAGATAAGTGTAGGTACGATACCACTGATCATCCATGTACCGCTCAGTGCGCCGATGATAAGTAGGATGATGACGGCTGTGGCTACACCGCTGATGTTATTGGTAATGGCAAGTTCATAATCTTTCCATGGAATACGATAAAAAGCCATTCCTATAAATATACAAACCGCTGTAGTTACCAGCAGAGAAATTTGGCTTCCGCCGTTCAGTGAGTCGCTTCCGAAAGTACTAATGGTCGCAACCAACATACATATCAGAATGATAATCGGAAGGAAAGATACCAATGGAGAGGGAAATCTTCTTGTTGAATTCATTATATCATATTTATTTGCGGGCGCAAAGATATAATATTTCTGTTTAAATATGCATTTCTAATCGAAAAAATATGCAAAATTGAGTAGAAACTGCATGAATATGTATATAAAAAACACAGACTTTACGTAAATAACGGTCTGTTTCTGCCTACATAAAGTAGAGAGAAAGGTAGTGTAAAATAAACAGATAGCTAAAAAGTAAATTTGAGAAAAG